>QFCS01000296.1_pt1 | contig 106545 bp, 83 predicted proteins | sample 3576561 | NCBI WGS metagenome assembly QFCS01 | reverse complement strand
TCCTTTCTTTCGGCAGGAAGGCGGCGACGTCCCAAGGCCGGCGCCGGCGGAAAAGAGTAAACTGTCCCCGGCACTCCCGGCGCTTACCCTTCCCCGCCATCTGCGCCTCGCCATCCTGCGGCTGCTGCGCCCGGCCGAAGCCGCCCTGCGGCGCCTCGTCATCGTGGCGGCGCGCGGACCGGTCATGCCGCCGCCGCGCCCGTGGCAGCCGGCGACCTCCGGCAGGACCGGCCGTGCCGGCGTGCCGCCGCGATCCCTGGCCTCGCCCGCCTTGCCTTTGCTCGATCGGCTGTCGCCCTGGCGCGTCCGCGCCCGGCGGCCCGCCCGAGGCGGCGTGCCGCGCATCTCGGTTCCGGGCTACAGCGAGCCATTTCCCGTTCGCCTCCCGTCGGCCAACGATCCGGTCGACGCGACGCGGCTGGCCCGTCGCCTGCAGGCGCTCGCCGTCGCGCTCGACGACCTGCCGAGCCAGGCAAGACGCTTCGCCCGCTGGCGGGCCCGGGCGATGGACACGGCGCGGCCGCAAGTTCCTCCTCCCGCTTGCGGGGCGGGGATGGGGCTGGGGGTGACGCGCCATCGAGCCCCGCATCGCGCGTCGGCCCCGGACCGGCCCCGCCGCCTCTGGCCGCTGAAGCCCGGCCGGCCGCCGGGCTGGCGCCGCAGGCCCGTGCACGAGGTGCATGACGTCCTTGATGTCGTGCATGGCCTCGCCCACTGGGTGCTGACGGCGCCCGACACGTCGTGAAGGCACCCGCCGCGACAGGCGAGGAGGAAGCATCCACGTCCCCCGAAAGGTCCGCGCCGGGCACGATCGTTGGCGGCGGGAATTATCCGCGCGCCCGCGACGCGGCCGACGCTCTCGATTCCGCCACCTTTTTGAGGTCGCTTGGATGGGAGTAACCTGCCAAGGGGCCCGGGTCGTGCTGACGACGACGCTTGGACTTCTCGCCTGCCTCGGCTGCGGCCCAATGCCGGTGGCCGGCGGCTTGCCCGTCGATGTCGAGCTGGTGCTCGCCGTCGATGTGTCGCGCTCGATGGACGCCGAGGAATTCGCCCTGCAGCGCGCCGGTTACGTCGAGGCGATCCGCCATCCCGACTTCGTCGCGGCGGTGCGCGCCGGCTATCACGGCCGCATCGCCATCACCTATTTCGAATGGGCCGGCACGGTGCGCGGCGAATCGCTGGTCGGCTGGCAGATGATCGACGGGCAAGGCAGCGCCGACGCCTTCGCCGCCGCGCTCGCCGGGCGCCCGTTCGGCGGCTATCTCGGCACCTCGATCTCCGGCGCCATCGCCTATGGCGAGACGCTTTTCGCCGGCAACGGAGCGGAGGGGCAGCGGCGCGTCATCGACGTCTCCGGCGACGGTCCCAACAATACCGGCCTGCCGGTGAGCGAGGCGCGCGACCGCGCCGTGGCGGCCGGCATCGTCATCAACGGCCTGCCGATCGTGATCAGGCCGTCGCAGACGGCCGGACCGCTCGACGCCTATTATGCCGCCTGCGTGGTCGGCGGCGCCGGCTCGTTCGTGCTGCCGATCCGCTCGGCCGGCGCCTTCGCCACCGCCATCCGCCAGAAGCTGATCCTGGAGGTCAGCGGCGCGGAGCCGCCGCCGCGTGTTCAACCCGCCGCCGCCGGGCCGATCGACTGCCTGAAGGGCGAACGCGACCGCCGGCTCTACTCCGACCCGTATTTTCCCGAGCTCGATCGCTAGCGGCGCCGTCCGTCGAAAAAATTCTTCCCTCATCCCCAAGGAATGGACGACACCCGTCGTCCAACCGCATGATGATGGCGATGACGGTGGACGAAACCGAAGCTTCCGATGCCGAACTGGTCGGCCTGGCGCGCGCCGGCGACGAGGGCGCGTTCGGCCGCCTGGTCGAGCGCCACTACGATTTCATCCATCGCGTCGCCTACCGCTGGTGCGGCCGCAAGGCCGACGCGGAGGACGTGGCGCAGGAGGTGTGCGTGCGCCTCGGCGCGGCGATCCGCGGCTATCGCGGCGCCGGCGCCTTCACCACCTGGCTCTACACGCTGACGCTGAACGCGGTGCGCGACATGGCGCGCCGCGCCGCGCGCGAAAGCGCCAAGGCGGAAGCCTACGGCGTTCATGCGCTGATCGCCGGGCAAGCGGCGGCGGCCGAGCCGGAGGCGCAGGCGGAAACACTTTGGGCGGCGGTGCGCGACCTGCCGGACAAGCAGCGCGACGCGGTGCTGCTGGTCTATGGCGAAGGCCTCAGCCATGCCGCGGCGGCCGACGTGATGGCGATCGCCGAGGCGACGGTCTCCTGGCACGTCCATGAAGCGAAGAAGCGGCTAAAGGTGCTGATGCGCCAGGCCGGGGAAGGTTGACCATGGTCGACGACAACGAACTGTCTGGATTGCGCGGCATCGCCGCGCCGAAACCGGAGGCCGATGCGAAGGCACGCGCCATGCGCGCCGCCATGACCGCCTATCGCCAAAACCATCCGCAAAAAATTTCGCAGGCCACCCAAGGAACGCCGGAGCGGCTTCGTCTCACCGCCAGAGCAGCAAGGCTTTGGAGTGGGATGATGCAGAAGAAGCTCTACGCGACCCCGGCGCTGGCGACCCTGGTGGCGTTGCCGCTGGCCGGCTACACGACCTTTTACCTGTTGCAGGAGGGATCGCCCTTCGTCGCCGGTTCGGACCAGCAGGCGGCCACCGCGCCGCGCAAGGAGAAGGCGGAAGCCACGGCTCCGGCGCAACCGGCCGGCGAGGCGAAGAAGGCCGACGCCGACGAGCGCCAGCTCACCGACACCTCGGCGGCCAAGCCGGCCGAGCAGAAGGTGCCGGCTGCGCCGCCGGTTGCCGAGTCGATGGCGCAGGCCCCGGAAGCCGATCTCAGTCGCGGCCTCGTGCTTGCCGCACCCGAGCCAAAGGCAGAAGCCGGGCGGGCGCGCCGCGACCTCGCCGCCGGCGCCTATTCCAGGCAGGTGGCACCCTCGGTCGCTGTCATGCCGCCCGCCGACATGCCCGCCGTGCAGGAGGAAAGCCGCGACCGCATCGAGACGTTCGACACCAACCCGGTGCGCTCGGCGCTGGAAAACCCGGTCTCGACCTTTTCGATCGACGTCGACACGGCGTCCTATTCGTTCGCCCGCCGTTCGCTGAAGCAGGGGATCCTGCCGCAGCCCGACACGGTGCGGGTCGAGGAGATGGTCAACTACTTCCCCTATGACTGGAAGGGTCCGGACAGCGCCGCCACGCCGTTCAACACCACCGTCAGCGTGATGCCGACGCCGTGGAACGACAACACGCGGCTGATGCACGTCGCCATCAAGGGCTACGACGTGAAGCCGGCCGAGAAGCCCAGGGCCAACCTGGTCTTCCTGCTCGACGTGTCGGGCTCGATGAACGAGCCGGACAAGCTGCCGCTGCTGCAGGCGGCGTTCCGGCTGCTGGTGACGTCGCTGTCGCCGGACGACACGGTGTCGATCGTCACCTATGCCGGCGACGCCGGCACGGTGCTGGAGCCCACCAAGGTCTCGGAGCGCGACAAAATCCTGCGCGCCATCGACACGCTGACGCCGGGCGGCTCGACCGCCGGCGAGGCCGGCATCCGCGAGGCCTACCGGCTGGCGGAAAAATCCTTCGTCAAGGGCGGCGTCAACCGCGTCATGCTGGCGACCGACGGCGACTTCAACGTCGGCCAGAGCGACGACGCGGACCTGAAGCGCATCATCGAGGACAAGCGCGAGAGCGGCGTGTTCCTGTCGGTGTTCGGCTTCGGCCGCGGCAACCTCAACGACCAAATGATGCAGACGATCGCCCAGAACGGCAACGGCACGGCGGCCTATATCGACACGCTCGCCGAGGCCGAGAAGGTGCTGGTGCAGGACGCCTCCTCGACGATCTTCCCGATCGCCAAGGATGTGAAAATCCAGGTCGAGTTCAACCCGGCCAAAGTCGCCGAATACCGGCTGATCGGCTACGAGACGCGGGCGCTGAAGCGCGAGGACTTCAACAACGACCGCGTCGACGCCGGCGAGATCGGCTCCGGCCACTCGGTCACCGCCATCTACGAGATCACGCCGAAGGGCAGCCCGGCGACGATGATCGACGACCTGCGCTACGGCCAGGCCGCGACCGACAATGGCGGCGTCGCCAACGCCGACGAATATGCATTCGTGAAGATCCGCTACAAGGCGCCGGACGGCGACGTCTCCAAGCTGATCACCACGCCGGTTACCGTGGCCAACGACGTGCCGTCGTTCGACGCGGCCTCCACCGACCAGCGTTTCTCGGTGGCGGTCGCCGCCTTCGGGCAGAAGCTGCGCGACACCGACCAGACCGCCGCCTTCGGCTGGGACAAAATCATAGAGATCGCCACTGCCGCGCGAGGCGCCGACCCGTTTGGGTACCGGTCGGAATTCCTCTCGCTCGTGCGCCTTGCCTCGGCGCTCGACGGCGGAAAACGGTAGGGCGAGACGGCCGGCTCCTATCGGACGGGGGATCGTCCTGAAAAGGGGAGCCGGCCTTTGGGCGGGTGAGGCAGGCCGGCGGAGAGGGGCTCCCTCCGCCGGCCTTTTTTCGTCCCGCCTCAAAAAACAAGCAGGGGCTTGTCAAAAGATATATCTTTGCTTAGATATGTCGTATGAACGATATATCTCAGAAAGGCAAAACTCACATGTTCAATCATTTTCATCGCGGCCGCGGCCATTGCGGCGACTGGTCGATGGCGGCGGGCGACGGCAGCCGGTTCGGCGGCAGAGGCGGTCGCGGAGGCGGCTTCGGCGGCCCGTTCGGCCGCCATCGCGGCGGCCCGTTCGGGGGCAGGGGCCCGCGCATGTTCGATCCCGGCGCGCTGCGCCTGGTCGTGCTCGGCCTGATCGCCGGGGAGCCGCGCCACGGCTACGACATCATCAAGGCGCTGGAAGCGAAGTTCCACGGTGCCTACAGCCCCAGCCCCGGCGCAATCTACCCGATGCTGCAGATGCTGGAGGAGGCCGACCTCGTGGTCTCGGCCGCCGACGGCAACAAGCGCCTCTATTCGATCACCGAGCAGGGCAAGGCCTATCTCGCCGAAAACACCGAGGAGCTGGCACGCATCAACGCCCAGATCGACGAAGTGTCGGCGGAGGGCGGCGAGATATCGCTGGGCGAGGAGGTTCGCGGCGTCGCCAAGGCGGTGTTCACGCGGCTGCGCCGCGGCCAGTTCAACGCCGAGCAGGCGCGCAAGGTACGCGACATCCTGAAAAAGGCGCGCCGCGACATCGAGGACCTCTGATCACCGCGTCTACCCTGCTTTTTGTCGAAGGGCTTGACCCGCGGGCCGCAGCCTCTCCTCCCGGTTGGAACGGCGCGCGGGAGAAGGGGTGCTCGGCAACGACGCCCACTCAGCGCAGCCGGCCCTTGGCCTGATGCAAAGCAGCGCCAGCGGCGCGGCGAGCGCGATCCGCATAGCCGAGATCGTCGGGCAGACCGTTGAACCGGGTTCACTGCGGTGACATCGACATATGGTCGATTGCCTTTGCCACCCGCTTGCGCCAACATCCATTTTCGGCGGGCGAACGCCGGGCCACCGGCCGACGTCTTGCCGGCGATCGATACCACGCGGTATGTCCTTGTAGCGAAACCGACATAAAATCGTCACATGAGCGAAACCGAGCTGAAGTTTGTCCTCGACGAGGCCACGTCGAGCGTCATCTGGACGCGGGTCAAGGCGCTCAAACTGGGGTCGGGACGCGTCACCACGCGGATGCTGCGCAGCGTCTATCTCGACACGCCCAAGCATGATTTGCGCGGCGCCGGCATCGCGCTGCGGCTGCGGCGCGACGGGCGCCGCTGGCTGCAGACGGTCAAGACCGGCCGGCAGCTGCATGGCGGCCTGTCGCAGGTCGGCGAGGTGGAGAGCCCGGCGCCGGGAGGAAGGCTGTCGCTGGCGACGATTCCGGACGAGGCGGTACGCGACGAGGTGCTGCGGCATATCGAAGGACAATCGCTGTTGCCGGTCTGCGAGACGGTGATCCGACGCTCCTCGCGCGAAATCTGTCTCACCGACGGCACCCGCGCCGAACTCGCCGTCGACGTCGGCGAAATCAAGGCCGACGGTCGCTCGGCCGAGCTGCGCGAGGTCGAGATCGAGCTTCTCGAGGGCAATCCGGCCGGGCTGTTCGATATCGCCCAGGCGCTGTTCCCGGAGGGCGGCCTGCGTTTCTCGCGGCTGTCGAAGTCGGCGCGCGGCTATCTGCTGGCCGACCAAGGCTGGATCGACCCGCCGCAGGCGCCGCGCAACGCCGAGTCGGTCGACGTCTCCGCCGGGCAGATCGCCGAGCAGGCGGCGCGCGACATCTTGCGCGAGTGCCTGGACCAGATCGCGATGAACTACGTCGCGGTGCGCGAGCTCGACGATGCCGAGGGGCCGCATCAGTTGCGTGTCGGCCTGCGCCGGCTGCGCAGCGTCTTTTCCGTCTATGAGCCGGTGCTGGCCAGCCCGGAGATGAAACGGCTCGGCGAGGAGGCGCGCTGGCTCGGGCAGGAGGTTGGCAGACTGCGCGACCTCGACGTGGTCGCCAACGAGATGGTGCGCCGCGAGGCGGGGTTGCATCCGGACGAAGCCGACCTTGCCAGCCTCGCGGACATGCTGGCTGCCCGCGCCGGCCATCAGAGGGCCGAACTCCGGCAGCTGCTGATCGGACGCCGCGCGCAGGCCTTCCTGCTGGACCTCGCCCGCTTCACCGAGACGCGCGGCTGGCTGGTTCCGGAGGATTTCGGCCAGACCCTGCGGCTGGCGATGCCGGTAACCGAGCTCGCTGCCGAGTCGCTGGCGAGATGCTGGAAGAAGGTCGCCAGGCGCGCAAAAGACATCGAGGCGCTGGACGTCGAGCAGCGGCATGCGCTGCGCAAGGCGCTGAAGAAGCTGCGATACGCCGGAGAATTCTTCGCGTCGCTCTACCCGGCCAAGCGGGTCAAGCCATTCGTGAAACATCTGAAGCAGATGCAGGCGGTGTTCGGCGATCTCAACGATGCAGCCACTGTGCGCACGCTGCTCGCCGGTGACGCGGTCGCCGAGGCGTCGCCGCGCGCCGTCGGCTGGATGGTCGGTGCCAGCCAGGCCCGCGCCGAATACGGCTGGGCCGGAGCCAAGGCGCTTTGGCGCGATCTCGAAGAGACCCGGCCGTTCTGGAAATGACAGCGAGGGCGGCTGCCTCCGGGGCCGGCGGCCGCTGAAAACCTGCAACCAGAATCGTGCGGAATCACGCTGCACGCCGCTCTCCGGTTCACGCAATTAACGCTGGATTCACGCTGGTCCTGCGAGGCATGGCATCACGCGAGCAGGGTGGTGGAAATCTGCGGCGAAGGGCGGATACGGTCGAAGGACCGGCCGCGTCGCACGGGTGCCGCCGCTGCTGCTTAATGAGAACGCCGGTCGGCAGTCGGCCATGACCCGCATCCGCCGCGCTTGATGGCGCAGCGGGTCTGTCGGCCCCCTGCTTGCCAGCAAGACGATTGGGAACTTTAAATGGCACGATCCACCCCCGCCCGGGTACGGGCAAAAATGGTCCATATACCGGCGTCGGCCGCCGAGGAGGCGCGACTGCGGTCTATGTCGGCGCGGCGTCGCCCGGTGCGAGCCGGCCGCAAGCTCTCGGCCGTGCGCAGGCGTTTTGGAATGGGAGTTGCGTAAAGATGCAGCACGGCAGCGGTTCCGGCTACGAGGCGCTGATCAACCATCGCCGGATGCTGAACGCCAGGGCACGCGCCGGCGGCGAAGCTCCCGAGATGAAACAGGTGGATTCCGGCGAATTCCTGCGTCGCCGGCTGCTTTTTCCGGAGTTGGCGGAAAGCCCGATCAGCCTTATCGGCAACGGCGACGCGGTCGAGCGTACCCAGGAGGCGCTGTCCGAAATCACCAGCCGCATGCTCGGACCGACCGACGGCGCCGATCCGAGCCGGAACCCGTCGGCATTCACCTATTTCGGCCAGTTCGTCTTCCACGACATCGTGTTCAGCCGCGTGTTCGGCTCGCCCGGCGACGGCATGGTCCAGAACGAGGTGTCGGGCAGCCTCGATCTCAGCGGCCTCTACGGGCGCGGCCCGGTGGTCGACCCGCATCTCTATGACCACGCCTCGGACACCGACACCTCGCTCTGCCGGTTTCCGCTCGGCCTGCCGAACGTAAGCGATGCCGCCGTCAAGTGCCCGGTCAACGGCGCCGTCGAGCGCGCACGCGACCTGCCGCGTATAGACGGGGGCAGCGGGTTCCTCGCCATCCACGGCCGCAAGGGCCCTTATCGCCCGCTGGTCGGCGATCCCCGCAACGACGACAACCTCATCCTGTCGCAGATGCAGTGCACGTTGATGCAGGCGCATAACCGCCTGATCGACGTGCAGGTCAAGCGCTACGGCGTACCGCCGCTGGAAGCGTTCGACCGCGCCCGCGCCTATATGACGAGCGCCTATCGTGGCGTCGTCGTCGCCGATTACCTGAAGCGGCTGTTGATGCCGGAGATATGGGCCTACTTCTTCGACGGCGAGGATTTTCATGGACCCGGCGCGAGTACGCTGCGCCCGCTCGCCGATCTGCCGCTGGAGTTTGCCTTCGGCGGCTCGCGTTTCGCCCATGCCATGGTGCGCGACCGCTACCGCATCAACGAGAGCTTCGACGAACAGCAGCCGGGCACCTTGCGCGAGGTGCTGTCGTTCTCCAGCCAGCGCCTCAACGGCGACGTGCCGATCCGCGTCAACTGGGCGGTGGACTGGACCCGCTTCGCCGAGGGCGGCGAGACCGTGGCGCCGCAATGCGCGCGCCGCATCAGCCCGTTCCTGGTTCTGGAACTGGCGCAGGTCAAACACGTCAAGGACCTCGACGGCACGGCGCGCTCGATCGCTTTCATGGACAACTGGCGCTGCTATCATCTCGGCCTGCCGTCGGGCCAGTCGATGGCCGCAGCGGTCGCCGGGGCGCTGGCCGGAACGGGCGCGGCGGTGCCGGTGCTTTCCGGCAACGACATGCTGCCGACGGCGGCGTGCCGGAAACGCTATGCCTATCATGCCGGCGAACTGGCGAAGGTGTTGCTGAAGTACCCCGACTTCCTCGCCGAAACGCCGCTGTCCTACTACATCCTGCAGGAGGCTTCGGTGCTCGGCGAGGACGGCAACCGGCTCGGTCCGGTGGGGTCCTACGTCGTCGGCGCGACCGTCGCGTCGGCGCTGAACGCGACCGACAGCGACCTGCAGACGCTGCTCAGGCCGGTGGCCGAACCGCGCACCCTGACGGGCCTGCTCCGGCTCGCCGACGAACGCCTCGTCAGCGACGAGGACCTGATCGCCTATCTCGAGCAGCCCGGTCGCTCCGACCTGTCCGCGCGGGGTTTCAGACGAACCGGCAGTATTTCAACCTGAAGCAAGGAGAGGGCTCAGAAATGGCTAAATTCGAGAACGTGCAGTTCGAGGCGCTGGGACAATTCATCCAGACCGCCATCAAGGATCCGGAGATCATGGCGGTGTTCAAGACCGGCACGCAGGAGCAGATCAAGGATCTGCTGCGCGGCTTCATGAACCCGCGCGGCAAGACCTGGGAAGAGATCACCGTCATCCCGCATTTCGACGAGGAAAACGTCGTCAACATCGCCTTCCCGTTCACCGGCGACGTGGAAGAGACCGTGCACGAGATCGCACCCGAGGTCGGCCCGGGAACCGACTATCCGTTCCCCGACCACTACAAGTTCGATCCGAATTCCGGAGCGACGCCGGAAGAGAAGAAGGCTAACCGCCTGCGTGGTTATAGGAGCCGGCTCGGCGACTACGTGATGTCGCGCTGCAAGTAACCGGCAGGCCGGGCGCTGGTCGCGGCCGTGTCACGCCAGGCGCGCGGCGCGGTCGATGGCGTCGGCCAGCCTCTGCCGGTCGGCATCGAGCCGAAGCGGGAAGACGTTCTTGAACCAGTCGATCGCCGCCCGGCGGGTCGGGCGCTCGTTGTTGTACCAGGCGGCCGAGACGCTGCGCAGGAAGATGCGGAAGTCGGCGCCGGCCTTTGCCTCGTTGCCCAGCAGCGCGTGCGCGGCCGCCGACCAGCCGCGGATGTCGGGAAACAGGCCGTCGCTCATCTCGACGGCGTCGAGGCAGTCCCGCAGGTCGCCGGCCAGGAACGAGATGGTGGCGCGGTAGCCGTGATAGTGCGGATCATGCAGCGGGTTGAGCTCGAAGGATCGCTGCAGCAGGGCGACCGCCCGCTCGTGGTTGCCGATGAAGGAACTGGCGAGCGAATAGGCGACGAGCGTCGCCGGGTTGGCGGCGTTGAGATCGTGGGCAAGGCCGAAATGGAAGTCCGCCAGATCCCAGCGGCGGGCAAGCAGATGGCTCCAGGCCAGGTTGACCTGGTTGCGGTGGTCGAGCGGATCGAGCATCACCGCCTGCTTCGCCAGTTCGAAGGCACGGTCGAGGTCGGCGCTTTCCACGGGATAGCCGGGCAGCACGATCCAGCGCGAGTTCAGGATGGCGGCAAGGCTGGAATAGGCGCAGGCCAGCCGCGGGTCCTGGCGGATCGCCTCCTCGTAGCGGGTGATCGCCGCCGCCTCGGTATCGTTGCGCCACAGGATGGACAGGCGCTGGCCGTCGAGCCAGCTGTCGTAGGCGGAGATGTAGTTGGGCGACTGCTCGTCGATGCGGTGCAGCCGCGTCGACGAGATCGCCACCTGCAGCCGCGAGGCCACCTGCGCGCAGATTTCGTTGAACACGGTGCGCCACGCCGACGGCTCGGCCGGCGCAACGGTGGTGAACTGCACCTCGCCGGTCGACAGCGCGCGGCAGGAGATTTCGAACGATTGGCGGCCGCCGTCGTCGGAGGAAACGATGACGACGGCAAGGTCCGCGCTTTCGCCGGCAGCCTCGCGCAACGCCTCAAGCGAGCCCGAGCGGATTGCCTTGCGATCCAGCTCGGCCTGGATGGCCGTCCAGTGGCGGAAGCGCGACAGCGACGCCGACAACTCGCTGACCAGCGCGAACTGGATGTGCGCGTCGCTTGCGCGTTGGCGTTCCGTAATCAGAACGATCGTCGGCATCTCGACGGCACCGCGCAGCGCTGCCGGCTCGATGTCGGCCAGGCGACCGCCCGTCGCCACGGGCGAACCTTCCGTCGTCTGCAGGGCGTCGAGCTGACGAACGATCTCGCGCGGCGGCGACAGGTCCAGTTCCGCCCGCAGCTCGGCGGCATAACGCTCGAAGAACATGCGCGCCCGCGCAAAGCCGCCTTCGCGGAAAAGCGCGCGCAGCATCTCGATGACGGCAGATTCGTGGAATGGATCGAGCCGCAGGATGCACACGGCGATCGACTTGCGCTCCGCCACCGTCAGGTTGGGCGTGTCGAGCGACTTCGACAACTGGTGGACCAGGTTGTCGCACCAGTGGGTCGACGTCATCCGCATCCAGTTGTCGAACACCGGATCGCAATCGTGCAGCCCCGAGCACAGCGCATCGCCGCCGGGCGAGAGCACCGTGTCGATCATGGCGTAGTTGTGCGCGGCGAGTGCCTGCTGGATCGCGCCGACATCCGTCTCGATGGCGCCGCGGTCGATGCCGACCGACAGCTTGTCGACCAGCAGGAAGCTGATGCCGGTCTCGCTCTCGATCTGCTTGAGGTCGCGAATCGACTGGCGCAGCGAGGCGCGCGCGTGTTCTTCGTCGCGGTCGCTCCACAACAGCGCCGACAGCCGGCCGCGCGTCTCGCGCGCCTGGCCGTTCAGGATGAGGTAGGCGAGGATCGCCGCCGCCTTGCGCTTTTCGACCATAACCGTCCGGCCGGCGCTGCGGATTTCGAAGCCGCCGAACAGTTTGATTTCCAGTTTTTTGAGAGCACTTTTTTTTGCGCGTCCCTCAACCAAAGATACTGTCATAGCAAGCCTTCGCACCCCGAGCTTCGTCTAATACCGGAATCGGTTTTTCGAGTTAAGGGGTGATGACGATGCGCTTCGCGCGACATCACTGGCAGGCGCTGCTGCAACATCCGCCGTCCGATCGCGCACCGTCAGCGGATTTGCAACCTGCGGATGTTGCCGTGCCGGCCGGCCTGGCGCTGCCCACCGATCCGGAAGCGCTTGCGGACCGGCGCAACCTCTATCGTTTTGCCGCGGCTTACAACCTTACGGTCGACGTTTTCGACGTCCCCGGTGGTTTCGTGGCCGCCGCCAATATCGACCTTCCCGGGTTACCAGGCGGCGGCTCCACCGTCAGCGGCAAGGGGTTCGGTCCAGCCCAGGCGGTGCTCGGCTGCCTCGGCGAGGCGGTCGAGCTCGCCAGCTGGACCTACCGGGCATCGGATCGGACCCGGCTGCTCGTGCCCGGCGGCGGCGCCGAAACCATCTCCGCCGAGCGTGTGCTCGGTTTCTCGGATCGACAGATTCGCGACCGCGACCGCCTCAACCGGTTGTGGGAGGGTTGGGACGCCATTCCGCCATCCGAACAGATTCGCGCCGCCGACCATTGGCTGCCCGTGAGCGACGCCACTGGCGAAAAGACCGCGCTCTGCCCGGCCTTCCTGTGTTTCGGCGGTTTCGGTGAGCTCGCCCACGGCGACCGCAGCCTGAACGCCGATTCCAACGGCTGCGCGGCGGCGGCCTCGGCCGGCGCGGCCCGGCAGCGCGCGGTGCTCGAACTCGCCGAGCGCGACGCCACCGGCATCTGGTGGTGGCGCGGCTGCTGGCGCGAGCGCATCGCCCCGGCGGCCATCGGCGATGCCGAGTTCGGGGCGGCCATCCTCCAGCATCGCGAAGACAGCGGCCGGCAGCTGTGGTTCCTCGACATCTCCGTCTCGCCGCGCGTGCCCGTTGCCGCGGCGATATCATGCGAACGCGGCGGCGAGCGGCTGGCGCTTGGTTTCGGCGCCGCCCTCGACCTGGAGGCGGCGATGCGCTCGGCCTTCCTCGAACTGATCCAGACCGAACTTGCCATCGACGCGCATGACATGCGCAGGGAAGCCGAGCCGGAGGCGCCGCTGCCGGCAGCCGATCGGCGCCTTGCCCGCTGGCTGCGCGAGGCGACAGCGTCGACACTGCCGTTCGTCGCCGGCCGCCGCGACGATCCGCAAAAGGCCGTAACGGTTCATGCCGAAGTTTCGGCCGCCGCGCTGATCGGCGATCTCTGCGGCGGCGAGACGCTCTGGTACGCCGACCTGTCGCGGCCCGAGATCGGTGTGGCGGTGGTAAAGGCGATCTTTCCCGGCCTCGGCCATTTCAAGCCGCGCCGCCGCACGCCCAGGCTGTGGAGCTTGCCGGAACAGCGCGGCTGGCAGACGAGCTTCGGCCCGAACGGTGCCAGGCAGCCGCCACCGCTGCTCGTCTAGCTGAGAGATATTGTGGCGAGATGACCGAATCGATGCCCATGACTGAATAATTTTGTTGGTTTTTGTGAGAGTCTCGTATTTTTTGCGGGATTTCGGCAGCCGGCGATCATTTCTGCACGATTCTGCGGTCCCTATTTCACGCTCGGTTCACGCAGCGGGCGGTCAAGTGCGCACGACCTCCAGACAAGGAGCTGTCACGAGGAGGCCGGGTTCGCTCTGGCCTTGGCGGTGCAAGTCGGTCTCGACGACATCTGCGGCGAAGGGGTCCCGCTACGCGGGCAGGGGTCGCCACGGACGACATGGTGGGCGGTGGTAGCCGCTCACCATGGGGCTCCCCGGCAGGAGCCTTTCACACCGCCGTCTGCTCGGACGGCCACACTGGGGGAGGACGCCGCCGGTTCCGCCTCGCAGCGACCGTGCGTCCTCCGGCCGACGGACCTGTCCGCCGGCGGCAAACGAGCCGGGCGCTGACCGTCGCGCCCAAAGTCAAACGACCGCTGGCTGCGGTCGGGCGCAGGCGATCCTCCCCGGGATCGACCGCGCACAAGAGGGAAGAGAGACAGGTTATGTATCGCCAGTTCTTGAGGGCCGCCGCTGCCGCGTGCGACACGTCCGGCGCGGATATGCTTACCCCCGGCATCATCCGCTTCACCTTAGAATATGCCGCCGCCCCCGACCTCGAAGCGGAGCGGCACAAGTTGCGCGAGCTGATCGGCGGCGACCGCTTCGCCTTCTTTCCGCTGCCGCCGGGTGAGGATCCGCTCGTCCATGTCCTCCAGTTTCCGGGCGTGCTCCGGCAGCAGTCGTCGGGTTTCCTGTTCGACGTCGCGCAGCGGCTGGTCGACGACTGCGGCCTGCGTTCCTGCGTGCCGGATGTCGATCCGGGATGGATCGCCGACGACGAGCTCGGCCGCACTGCGCCGGATTCGGCCGGCGGCATCGTCTGGACGCTGTGCAAGTCGCATGCGCCGGCGCCGGCTGACAGGCGCTGGGCCGTCGCCGCCGTGCGCGCCGACCGCGCCTGGTCGCGCTTCGGCACGACCGGCGAGGGCGTCGTCATCGGCCAGCCCGATACCGGCGTCGCCGACCACCGCGAGACCGACGGCGCCATCGATATCCGCAGGGGTACCGACGTGCTGCGCGGCGGCGGGCTGCCGATCGATCCGCTGTCGCCGTCGATGGCCTCGCCCGGTCACGGCACCGCGACTGCGAGCGCCGCGGTCAGCCGCTCGTCGCTCGCCATCGTCGGCCCCGCGCCGGGCGCCACGCTGGTGCCGATCCGCTGCACCAACTCGGTCGTCACCGGCGGCGGCGCGGCGGTGGCCGCGGCGATCGACCACGCCCGCCTGGCGCAGTGCGACATCGTCTCGCTCAGCCTGGGCGGCCCGATCGAAGGCGCGGATGTGCGGCGCGCCATCGAACGGGCCGTTGACGCCGGCATGGTCGTGCTGGCCGCCGCCGGCAACTGCGTTTCAGCGGTGGTCTATCCCGCCTGGGATGCCAATGTGATCGCCGTGGCCGGCGTCGACGCCGACGGCCGGCCGTGGAAGGGCAGCTCGCGCGGCCCCAAGGTCGACGTTTCCGCGCCGGGTGAGAACGTCCATGTCGCCCGCCGCCACTGGCCCGCCGATCCCGACAAGTCGGCCACCGAGGCGGGGCAAGGCACGTCCTTCGCCGTCGCGATTACCGCCGGCTGCGCGGCGCTGTGGCTCGCCCGCTTCACGCCCGCCGCGGTTCGTGCCGAGGCGGCGCGGCGCGGTGTCAGCGTCCAGGAGCTGTTCCGCGCCGCGGTGCGGACGACGGCGCGCAGGCCGGCGCAATGGCCCGGCCGCTCGATGGGCACCGGCATCGTCGATGCCGAAAATCTGCTTGCGCTGCCGCTCGCGGACATCCCCGCCTGTGCCAGGCCGCGCAACGCCAATCCCGGTGCGCCGCTGCTCGCCGGCGTGCCGGACCCGGCACGCTTCCTCGCGGAGGCCGGCTTCCTCGCGCTCGACCGCCAGCAGCGGGCCGATCCGAAGCGGGTCGCCGCTCTGGAGAGCGGCGTGGCGGCGCGGCCGAGCAAGGCGCTGTCGGCGACGCTCGCCACCGCCAAGGCAGAGTACGGCCCGCTCTCCTGTGCCAGGGCGCCGGCTCCGGCCACGCCGCTGACCCCGTTCGTCGGGCCGCGTGCGCTGTCGGGAAAACTGCTGCGCCGCCGCGCGACCACCATCGCGCCGCCGCCTGCGCCGGCAGCGGTGGCGCAGGCGAGCAAGAAGGAGCTGCTGGACCGCGTCGAGGCGGCGCTGCACCGCGCCGCCCGGCCGTCTGCCACCGCCGACCGGACACGCGAGGAAATCATGACACATGCCGAGGCGGTGATCGACGCCTGGGCGCGGGGCGCGGGCATCGACACTGCGTCGGCCAGTGCCGCGCGCGTCGCCGCCGAGGCGATCGTGCGGCTCACCGACCGTCCGGCGGTGAAGGTGGTGGCCGGCACGGTCGACGCCGACGATCCACACCTGCAATACTGGGCCGACGACCTCGCGGCGTCACGGCGGGCGCTGAAGCCGGTGATCGACGCCGTCGGGCGCATCGACATCGACGGGCCGCAGGGCCATGTCCACATCGGCACCGGTACCCTGGTCGCCAACGGGCTGGTGATGACCAACCGCCACGTGATCGAGGCGTTCTGCGAGCCGATTCCATCCAGCGACGGCCGCCAGAAATTCCTGCTCAACGCGCCGGCCTCGATCTGCTTCGACGAGGCGGCCAGGGACACCACGCGGCGCTTCGCCATCAAGGGCGTGCTGACGGCCGGGCCATGGAAGATCGGCGAGTTCGCCGATGTCGGCAAGCTCGACGTCGCCGTGCTCGAGGTGGAGACGATCAACGCCGCCGGCGCCGACCTCCCGGCACCCGCGCCCTCCGGGCCGCTGCTTGCCGGCCGTGACGATCGCTCCAAGGTGGTCGTGGTCGGCTATCCGGTCCGGCCGGGCCTGTCGGCGGCGGTCGATCCGCACACCGGCGAAGTCGCCACCGACCTGTGGGAGCGCTTCTGGACACTGTTCGGCGACGAATACGGTACCAAATACGTCAGCCCCGGCCATGTCGTCAGCCGGCCCGGCGAGATCGCCGGCGACGAGCGCGGCTGGGCGCTCAGCCACGACGCCACCGTGCTCGCCGGCAATTCGGGCGCGCCCGTCATCAGCCTGCGCGATCCCTACCGCATCGGTGGTCTGCATTTCGGCGGGCAGACGCTGCGCCAGAACCTCGCCCACGACCTCGCCGGCATCCGCAGCGTGGTGCGTGACGAGACGCAGCTGCTCGATCTCGCCGCCTTCGGCGATTTCTTCGGCTCGGCCTGAGCGGTCCGAACGTTCCGACAAGTGTAGTGGACATGGCAACGCAGCCATGTCCACATGGCGGCGACGGTGTGTTCCGGTGCGCGATCTTTCGCATGCGCCGACGCAACACGATGTTTGCGCGAACGTTACCAGACATCGACAGGAGGCGAATCATGGCCCTGCAGCTGACCGGCATCCACCATCTCACCGCGATTACCGCGAACGCGCCGGCGAACCTGAAGTTCTACACCGAGGCGTTGGGATTGCGGCTGGTCAAGAAGACCGTGAACCAGGACGACACCAGCGCCTATCACCTGTTCTACGCCGACGGCGAAGCGACGCCCGGCAGCGACGTCACCTTCTTCGACTGGCCGGTCGGGCGCGAGCAGCGCGGCACCCATAGCATCGCCCGTACCGGCCTGCGGGTTTCCGGCGCCGAGAGCCTCGCCTGGTGGCGCGAACGCCTCGCGGTGCTCGGCGTCAGCGCCGGCGAGGTCGCCGAGATCGGCGGCCGCGCCTCGCTCGATTTCGAGGATTCCGAGGGCCAGCGGCTGCGGCTCGTCGACGACGGCGGCGCCGGCTTGGCGCATCCGTGGGCGAAAAGCAGCGTGCCGGCCGAATACCAGATCCGCGGCCTCGGTCCGATCACGCTGAGCGTGCCCGACCTGAAGCCGACCGAGGCGGTGCTGACGCGGGTGATGAACATGCGGCAGGTCGGCGACTACGTTTCGCCGGACGGCAACGGCCACGTGCATGTCTTCGCCATGGGCGAGGGAGGCCCGGCCGCCGAACTCCACGTCGCGGTGCAAAAGGGCCTGCCCGCCGCCTTCCAGGGCGCCGGCGCGGTGCACCACGTCGCCTTCCGCACGCCGGACGTCGCCGCCATGCACGAATGGACCGAGCGGCTGGCGAGTTTTCGGCTGCCGTCGAGCGGCGAGGTCGAGCGCTATTATTTCCGCTCGCTGTATTTCCGCGAGCCGAACGGCATCCTGTTCGAGATCGCAACCGACGGCCCCGGCTTCACCGCCGACGAGCCGCTGGAGACGCTGGGCGAACGGCTGTCGCTGCCGCCGTTCCTGGAGCCGAAACGCGCTTCGATCGAGGCCAATTTGAAGCCGCTCGCCTGATCCCCATGACGAGCGGCATCCACCACCTCACCCTGATCACCCGCAAGGTGCAGGCCAATGTCGACTTTTATGCCGGCTTCCTCGGCCTGCGCCTGGTCAAGCGCACAGGCGGCTACGAAGACGCGCTGCAACTGCATCTGTTCTACGGCGATGCCGCCGGCTCGCCAGGCTCGCTGGTCACCTTCCTCGTCTGGGAGGATGGCTCGCCCGGCCGGGTCGGGCATGGCCAGGTGTCGGAGATCGGCTTCGCGGTGGCGCCCGACAGCATCGGCTTCTGGCTGACACGGGCGCTGCGCTTCGGGCTCAGGCCGGAAGGCCCGATCACTGAGTTCGGAGAGCCGGTGCTGCGGCTGCGCGATCCCGACGGCATCGTCGTGAAGCTGGTCGGCCGCGACTTGCCGGCGGCCGTACCATGGGCGGCACACGACATCCCGGCCGAGCATGCCATACGCCGGCTGCGCGGCGCGACGCTGCTGTCGGAGGCGCCGGAGCAGACGGCGGCGTTTTTCGCCCGGCATTTCGGCTTTGCGCCGCAGGCCGAGGCAGGCGCGGTGCGGCGGCTCACCTCGCAGGCCGGCGACGTCGTCGACATCCGCGACGCGGCCGGTTTCTGGCCGGGCATTCCGGGCACCGGCACCGCCGACCACATCGCCGTGCGTGCGCCGGATACGCAAGCGGTCGCGGCGGTCGAGGCCGCGCTGAAGACGCTCAACTCCTCGCCCACCACGCTGCACGACCGCAACTATTTCACCTCGCTCTACGTGCGCGAGCCGGCCGGCATCCTCACCGAGCTCGCCACCGACGGTCCGGGTTTTACCCGCGACGAGCCCGCCGACGCACTCGGCACACACCTGTTCGTGCCGCCGATGGAGGTGGCGCGGGCTGACGACATCAAGATCATGCTGCCGCAGTTTTCGCTGCCCGGCGACGAACGCGTAGCCTACCGCGAACTGCCGTTCATCCACCGCTTCCACACGCCCGGAAACGCCGACGGCGGCACCATCGTGCTTTTGCACGGCACCGGCGGCAACGAGGCCGACCTGATGCCGCTCGCCGCCCGCATCGCGCCGCGCGCGCGCCTGCTCGGGGTGCGCGGCCGCAGCACGGAGGAAGGCACGCAGCGCTGGTTCCGCCGGCTGTCGCCGACCCGCTTCGACCAGGCCGACATCCGCTTCGAGGCCGAGGCCTTCGCCGCCTTCGTCGACGGCGCGACCGCGACCTACGATCTCGACCCGGCGCGCACGCTGTTCCTCGGCTATTCCAACGGCGCCAACCTTCTGGCGGCGACGCTGCTGCTGCATCCCGGGCATATCAGGCGCGCGGCGCTCTTGCGCGCCGCCGCCGTGCTGGAGGCGCCGCCGGCGGCCGACCTTGCGGGGCTATCGGTGCTGATGATCTCGGGCGCGCGTGATCCCTACCGGGCGATGGCGACGGCGCTGGAGCAGGCGCTCTCAGCCGGCGGGGCAAGGCTGGAGGCGCGCGCGATCGAGGCCGGGCATGAACTTTCGCCGGATGACGCGGCGATCACGCGTGCCTGGCTGGGTTGGGATTGATACTGATCGCGAGAGAGCTCGCGCTGCCCCTCATCCGCCTGCCGGCACCTTCTCCCCGCGAAGGACGGGGAGAAGGGAGCAGCGGCCACGGTTTCGCCAATCGCCGCTGAAGGTTTGCGAAATCCAAGCGGTCGGCGTCTCTCTCCCCGTTCTACGGGGAGAGATGTCCGGCAGGACGGTGAGGGGCAGTGCCGACGGTCAATCGCTACCGCCGTCGCAGTGACAACGGTGGCGCACGTTTGCGGGCGAGCCTCGAAGGACGCACCCACCCTCTCACCTTCGCCTACCCTCAAATCTGGTGCTTGCGGATATTGCTCAGCATCTTCTGCAGAATGGCAATCAGCGCCGCGTACTCCGCCTCGTCGACGCCTGCGAACATCGCCTCGAAGGCGTCGTGCATGGCCGGCCAGGCGCGGCCGAATTCGGCGCGGCCATCGGCGGTCAAAAACACTTTTCGCACGCGGCTGTCGGTCTCGCCGGTTTCGCGGCGCACCAGCCCTTGCGTCTCCAGCGCGTCGAGGGTGCGTGACAGCGTCGATTGCTCGATCACCGTGTAGACAGAGAGGTCGGACACGGTGACGCCGTCGGTAACCGACAGCACCGCCAGCGCGCGCACCTGCGGTATTGTAAGTCCCTGCTTACGAAAATTGTCGCGCAGCGTCGCGTTGTAGCGGCCCATGATGCGGTTCATCAGATAGGGCGCGAACTGCTGCAGCCCGATTTCGCCGAGGGTCGAAACGCGCTGCCTGTCGGGAAGTTTCTGGTCCATCTACAGCCTCTGCGCCAGCAGGAAGCCGGAGCCGCCGCCGAGGCCGGCGCCCGGATGGGTCGAGGCGCCGATGTGGTAGAGGCCCTTCACGTCGGTGTCGTGGTTGCGGCTGCCCTTGAACGGCCGCCAAAGGAACGACTGGTCGACGGTGGACGAGCCGCCATAGGGGTCGCCGCCGACCAGATTGATGTTCATCGCCTCCAGGTCGGCCGGCGAATAGGCTTTGCGCGCGATGACGCTGTCGCGGAACCCGTCGATGTGGTTTGCCAGGATGGCCTCGGCGCGGTCGGCGAAGGCCTCGCGCAGCGCATCCGTCCAGCGGCCGTCGGCGGGCACGTCGAGCCTGCCGGCGGCGTCGCCCTTGATGTGGCGCGGCGCCTCCGGCAGCTGCAGCCACAGGATCGCCTTGCCCGGCGGGCAGCGGGAGGGGTCGAGCACATGCGGCTGGCCGACGCAGATCGTCGGCACTTCCGGCAGCAGGCCGCGCGCCGCCTCGTTGCAGGCCTTCGAAACGCCGTCGAGGCCGGGGGTGAGGTGCAGCAGCGCCACCTTGCCGAGACCTTCGCCGTGCCAGGCCGGCACCCGGTCGAGCGCATAGTGGATCTGGAAATTGCCCTTGCCGTAGCGGTAGTTGCTTAGCGCGTCCGGATCGCCCTCGGGAGCCGCGCCGCCGAGCAGGCGCTCATAGAGCTGCGTCGGCGTCACCGAGCAGACGACGCCCTTCGTCGCGGAAATCTCCTCGCCGGAGGCGAGCCGCACGCCGACGGCGCGGCCGCTCTCCCGGACGATCGACGCGACGTCGGCGCCGGTGCGGATGTCGCCGCCGCGCTCGCGGATCAGCGCCTCGAAGGCGGCGAGCAGGTTCTTGGCGCCGCCCTTGACGATGGGCGCGCCGGCCGCTTCCAGCGCGAAGGCGATCACCTTGGCGATCTGGCCGGAAAACGCGTCCTCCGGGCCGAGGCCGGCATGCAGCACCCACGGCGCCCACAGCGCCTGCGCCGTCTCGGAGCGGTAGCTGCTTTCCAGCCAGCCGCGTGCCGGAACCAGCGCGCCGCCGAGGAAGGAAGCTAGGCCGCGCGGGCCGCGCCGCCGCGCCTCGCCGATCAGCAGCTTCAGCGTCGGCCAGCTCCACAGATTGCCGCCGAGCAGGCCGAACAGCAGCCCGGCATTGCGCTCGATCTCGCCGACGTCGCTGCCGTAGCGGGCGCCGTCGCCCTCCGCCAGCGCGTCGAGCGCGGCGACGTTGGCGGCGCGATCCATGCGCTGCACGACATGGCTGCCGTCGGGCCGCAACACGCCGGTCGGCGTGTCGGTATGGCAGAACTCCAGCCCGTGGCGCGCCAGATCCTTGCCGAGCGCGGCAAAGGCGGGCCCGGTGATGAACAGCACGAAGGTGGTGGCCATCACGTCGTGCACGAAACCCGGCGCGGTGATTTCCTCCGTTCGCATGCAGCCGCCGATGCGGTCGTTGCGCTCCAGCACCAAGACCTTGCGGCCCTTGCCGGCCAGCAGTGCCGCGCACACCAACGCATTGATGCCGCTGCCGACGATGACGTGGTCGGGCGCGGTCATGCGTGATCTACCATGAAGACGGAGAGCTTAATGGGTGGTCCAGCGGCGGCGTCCCGGCGCACCCGCCTCTGTCCTGCCGGACGTCTCCCCCTCAAGGGGTGAGATTGGCAGTTTCGCCCCAGGCGCCTTTCCTGTGACGATTGGCGAAATTCAAGCGGCCGGCGTAATCTCCCCCCTTGAGGGGGAGATGTCCGGCAGGACAGAGGGGGGTGCGACGGAGCGCCGTCGCTGCAGCCCCATCTCATCTTCTGTCGGCCTCAGCCCTTCGGCACCAGCGCCAGCGCGCGGATCGGGCTGCCAGTGCCGCTTTCGATCTTCAGCGGCGCGACGATCAGGATGGCGCCCTTGGGCGGCAGGCGATCGAGGTTGCAGAGGCTGGCGAGGCCGTAGCGGTTGGCCTTGTGCATCAAATTGTGGGCGGGGAAGGGCGGGTTCATGCCGCCCGCCTTGCCGGCGTCGGTGCCGATCGTTTCGGAGCCCCAGCCGGTGATGCCTTTGCTTATCAGGTATTCGATCGCCTCGGCGGTCGGGCCGGGCGTATGCGGGCCGGTCTCGTTGGCATTAAGGAATTCCGCTTCCGAGCCGTTGCGCTTGTACCAGTCGGTGCGCATCACCACCCACTCGCCCGGGTTGATCGCGCCGTGCTTGGCTTCCCAGGCCTTGATGTGGTCGACGGTGAGCAGGAAGTCGTGGTCGGCCGCCGATTCCTTCGAGCAGTCGATGACGTTGACCGGCGCGACGAAGTTTTTGGCCGGAATGGTGTCGGTGGCGCCGTCCGCATAGTCCTTGCCGGTGATCCAGTGCTTCGGCGCATCGAAATGCGTGCCCGAATGCTCGCCCAGCTTCAGCCAGTTCCAGGCCCAGAACGGGCCGTTCTTGTCGTAGGCCGAAATCGTGTGGATCTCGACCTTGGGCGTGTCGACCGCCAGTTCCGGCGGCAGCTTGATCAGCGGGGTGTCGGGGCCGAGCACCGCCGACAGGTCGACCACCTCGACCGCGCCCGAAAGCAGTTGCACCGCCAGTTCGCCGAGAAGTTTCTGCGTGTCCATGGTTCTCCGTTCCCTCTTGTCCGCCGCGCGGTGGGCTCGTCGCGGCCCTTAATATCCTACTAGACGAAAACATATGCATCTGCAATTATCTTTAAGCCTAAAGCAAATGGGTTGGGGGGCGTGAGCGAATTCGACGCCATACTGGTCGGGGCCGGCCACAACAGTCTGGCCTGTGCCGCGCATCTGGCCCTCAAAGGCTGGAAAGTCGCTGTTTTCGAACGCAATCGCGCCATCGGCGGGGCGGTGCAGACACGCGAGATGACGCTGCCCGGCTTCCGCCACGATTTCGGCGCGATGAACCTCAGCCTGTTCGCCGGCTCCGCCTTCCACCGGAAATATGCAAATGAATTGAAAGCCCACGGGCTGGAGTTCGCGCCGGTGGCCGACTGCTTCGCCAGCGCCTTTCCCGACGGCCGCTGGTTCGGCGTCAGCACCGACCTGAAGAAGACCGTCGCCCGCCTCGCCGCCTTCTCGGCCGCCGATGCCGAGGCCTGGCGGCGGCTGGTCGGCGCTTTTCCAGCGGAGGCCGAGCATCTGTTCCGCCTGCTCGGCTCGCCCATGGGCTTTCGCGATCTCGCCGGCACCGCCTGGAAGCTGTGGCGCGGCAAGGGCACGGCCGGGGCGCTGGAGACGGTGCGGCTTTTGCTGTCGTCGCCGCGCGCCTGGCTCGACGAGAATTTCGAGACGCCGCAGGTCAAGGCGACGCTCGCCGCCTGGGGCATGCATCTCGATTTCGCGCCCGACATCGCCGGCGGCGCGGTGTTCCCCTACCTGGAATCGATGGCCAACCAGAGTTTCGGCATGGTGCTCGGCAAGGGCGGCGCCGATACCATGATCCGCGCGCTCGAGCGCATGCTGACGTCGGCGGGCGGCAGCATCTTCACCGAGGCGGAGGTCGCCGAGATCGTCGTGTCGGGCGGCCGCGCGACCGGCGTGCGGCTGGCCTCGGGCGAGACGCACACGGCGGCCAAGGCGGTGATCGCCGGCGTGGCGCCGGGCGCGCTGCCCGGAAAGCTGCTGCCGGCCGGCTCCGGCGACAAGGCGTTCGACCGGGCGGCGAAAAACTTCCGCCACGCGCCGGGCACGATGATGATCCACCTGGCGCTCGACGACCTGCCCGACTGGCGCGCTTCCGCCGAGCTGCGCGGCTTCGCCTACGTGCATCTTTCGCCTTCGCTGGACGCCATGGCGAAAACCTATCAGCAGGCGGTCGCCGGCCTGCTGCCGGCCGAGCCGGTGCTGGTCGTCGGCCAGCCGACGGCGATCGATCCGTCTCGCGCCCCCGCCGGCAAGCATGTGCTGTGGGTGCAGGTGCGGCTGCTGCCGGCGACCATCGCCGGCGACGCGGCGGGCGAGATCGGCGCTGCCGACTGGGCGGCGATCAAGGAGCGCTACGCCGACCGCGTGCTCGACATCATCGAGACCTACGCGCCGGGGCTGCGCGCGAAAATCCTCGGCCGGGCGGTGTTCTCGCCGCTCGACCTCGAGCGCGAAAATCCCAACCTGGTCGGCGGCGACCAGATCTGCGGCAGCCATCATATCACGCAGAATTTCCTGTTCCGCCCGGCGCGCGGTTTTGCCCGCTGGAACACGCCGATCGACAGGCTGCACCTCGTCGGCGCCGCCACCTGGCCGGGCGCCGGCGCCGGTGCCGGCTCCGGCTTCATGCTGGCGCAGCAGCTCGGGGGGAACTGACCGGTGCAGCCAGACCTCGGGAACCGCGCTTTGCCGCTCAGTACGTTTGGAGGATTTTTTCGATGAAACGCAAGCCGATCAATCCGCAAAGCCTCTACCAGTCGACTCAATTCGGCTTCTCGCACGCCGTCGAGCAGAATGGCGGCCGCACCTTGCACCTGGCCGGCCAGGTGGCGTGGAACGGTGCCGGCGAGCTCGTCGGGGCAGGGGATCTCGTCGCGCAGACCCGCCAGGCGCTGGCCAACCTCAAAATCGTGCTGGCCGAGGCGGGTGCCACGCCGGCCGATCTCGTGCGCATGCGCACCTATGTCGTCGATCATTCGCCCGACAAGCTCGGCCCGGTGATCGGCGAGATCCTCGCCTTCTATGACGGCGCCGTGCCGGCCGCCAACACCTTCATCGGCGTACCGGCGCTGGCGCTGCCGGATTTTCTGATCGAGATCGAGGCGACCGCGGCGCTGTAGGCCGCGGCCGGGTAATCAAGACAATCCAACAAGCAGAACGGGGAACCAGACCATGACCATGACCAGCATGAATCCCAGTCGCCGCACCCTCCTGAAATGGGCCGGCGCCGGAGCCGCGCTCTCGGCGCTGCCGCTTTCGGCGCGGCAGGCGGCGGCGCAGGCCAGCGAGCTCACCATCGCCTACAACGTCAACCTGCCGTCCTGGGACCCGACCACCGGCCCCTCGGCGGTCAACCCGACCATCCAGGGCATCTACCAGTCGGTGTTCGATCAGTTCATCCCGCAGGCGCCCGACCTCTCCTTCGGCCCCGGCCTGCTCACCCAATGGGGCTGGAACGACGACCGCACCAAGGTGATGATGGTGGTGCGCGACGGCGTCACCTGGCACGACGGCTCGCCGTTCACCGCCGAGGACGTCGTCTGGTCGCTGCAGCGCGCCGGCGACGAGAAGACCGGCAACCCGATCCAGTTCGTCTGGAAGAACGTCAACAATTTCAAGATCGACGGCAACAAGATCACCGGCGACGTCGTGCAGTTCGACCCGGTGTATTTCAAGTGGATGTCCTTCCTCACCGGCTACATCCTGCCGAAGGCCTATTTCGAGAAGGTCGGCGCGGAAGGTTTCGAGGCGGCCCCGATCGGCACCGGCCCGTACATGGTCGAAAAGTTCGAGCGCAACGCCTTCATCCGGCTCAAGGCCAACGCCAATTACTGGGGCGGCAAGCCGGCCTTCGAGAACGTGACGATCAAGTTCGTCACCGACGCGGCGAGCCGCGTCGCCGAGATCGAATCCGGCTCCTCGCAGGCGACGCTGGAAATCCCCTACGAGGAATACGACCGCCTGATCGCCAAGGACGGGCTCGCCGGCTCCTGCGACACCGTGTCGGACATCGGCATGATCTTCTTCAACGACATCGACGTGATGCTCGACGCCAATGTGCGCAAGGCGGCGGTCATGTCGGTCGACAAGAAGCTCCTGGTCGACCGCCTGCTGCGCGGCTACGGCCTGCCGCTCGACACGCTGGAAACCCCGGAATACGCGGCCTACGATCCGTCGATCAAGGTCGAGTTCAACCCCGACAAGGCCAAGGAACTGCTCGCCGCCTCCGGCTTCTCGCCTGACAACCCGGTCAAGTTCACCATCCAGACCACCAGGGGCTTCAAGCCCAAGGACTACGAGATGATCCAGGCGATCGTCGGCATGTGGCGCAAGGTCGGCATCGAGGCCACCATCGAGGTCTACGAGATCGCCAAGCACTACGAGCTGCGCGCCGCCGACAAGCTGACGCCGGCCGCCTTCTACAACTGGGGCAATTCGATCGGCGACCCGACCACCTCGACCGGCTTCGCCATGTACGGGCCGAGCCCGCATTCGGTGTGGGACGGCCAGGACGTCATCGACGCCATCAACCCGCTGTGGGGCGAGCCCGACGAGGCCAAACGCATCGCCGGCTGGAAGGCCGTGTCGAAGCTGATCGCCGACAACGCCTACGTGCTGCCGCTGCTGCAATACGCGCAGCCGATCGTGCACGCCAAGGGCGTCAAGGTGGTGCCGCACAAGTCCGGCGCGCTGCTGCCGCATCTGATGTCGCCGGCTGCCTAGCGCCTGGACGGATCGCTTCGCGCCGCCCCTCGTCCGCCTGCCGGCACCTTCTCCCCGCAAGCGCGGGGAGAAGGACGAAGCTCCGGCGCTGGCGCCCCCTCTCCCCGTTCTGACGGGGAGAGGGTAAGGGTGAGGGGCAGCTCATGCTTTGAAGAACTTGCGTGGCCGGGCTGCGCGAGCGGCTGGTTGAATGATCCTGCAACGTCTCCTCGTCCGCCTGTTCATGATGGCCGTCACGCTGTTCGGCGTGGCCGTCGTCGTGTTCGTCGTCATCCGCGTCGCACCCGGCGACCCCATCGCCATGATGCTGCCGCCGGGCGCCGGCGAGGCCGACATCGCGCGGCTCAGAGCCCTCTACGGCCTCGACAAGAGCATTTTCGAGCAGTTCTTCATCTGGCTCGCCGGCGTCGTCCGGGGCGATTTCGGCACGTCGATCTCGCTCAGGCAGGACGTGCTGTCGCTCGTGCTCAACCGACTGCCGGCCACGCTCGAGCTCTCCGTCATGGCGTTGGTCATCGCGCTTTTGATCGGCGTGCCGCTGGCGGTGATCGGCGCGCGCGAGCGCGGCACCGCGGTCGAGGCCGGCATCGACGTCGCCAACGGCGCGGCGCTCGCCATCCCCGACTTCTTGTGGGGGCTGGTGCTCATCCTGTTGTTCGGCGTGCTGATGCCGGTGTTCGAGATTTCCGGCCGGGTATCGCCGCGCCTCGACCTGCCCTTCGTCACCCAGTTCTACCTGTTCGAGAGCATCTTTCGCCTGCGCTTCGACCTGACAAAAGACCTGATCAGCCACATGTTCATGCCGGCGCTGGCGCTCGCCTTGCCGCTGGCTGCCATCATCGCGCAGCTCTTGAAGCAGTCGCTGAAGGAGCTGCTCGGCCTCGACTATGTCGTGCTGGCGCGGGTCAAGGGGTTTTCCGAGACGCAGGTGATCCTGCGCGAGGCGTTGAAGAATGCGGCGCTGCCGACGCTGACGCTGGTCGGCGTGCAGTTCACCTTCCTCGTCGGCGGCACCGTCATCGTCGAGCGGCTGTTCTCCTACGAAGGCCTCGGCAACATGGCCATCGACGCGGTGATCAACCGCGACCTGCCGCTCATCCAGGGCATCGTGCTGGTGTTCGCGCTGATCTTCGTGCTGATCAACCTCGCCGTCGACATGACCTACGCGCTGCTCAACCCGAGGCTCCGGCATGGCTGAGGCGCGCGCCGTGAAACCGGCCTTCAACGCCCGGCTGTGGCTTGCCGGCGGCTGGCTGCTGCTGGTGCTGGTGGCTGCTATTTTTGCGCCGCTGGTGGCGCCGCAGGACCCTTTGGCGCAGGACCTGATGCTGGAGCGGCTGCCGCCGTTCTGGCTTTCCGGCGCCGAGCCCGGCTACTGGCTCGGCACCGACAGCCTCGGCCGCGACCTGTTCTCGCGCCTCATCTATGGCGGCCGCGTCGCCTTCGTCGTCGCCTTCGTGGCGGCGCTGGCCGCCTGCCTGGTCGGCTCGGCGCTCGGGCTGATCGCCGGCTATTTCGGCGGCTGGGCCGACCGCGTCGTGTCGCGCATCGTCGACATCTGGATGGCGTTCCCGCCGGTGCTGTTCGCCATCCTCCTGGTCGCGGTGCTCGGCACCGGGCTCACTTCGGTCATCGTCGCCATCGCGGTCATCGACTGGACCCGCTTCTGCCGCGTCGTGCGCGCCGAGGCGATGAGCCAGGCGCGCATGGACTATGTCGAAAGCGCGCGCATCGCCGGCTTCGGCCGCTGGGGCATCATGCTGCGCGAAGTACTGCCCAACGTGCTGCCGTCGATCGTCGCGCTGCTGTCGCTGGAAATGGGCATCGCCGTCATCGTCGAGGCCATCCTGTCCTTCGTCAACCTGTCGATCTCCACCGACGACCCGACCTGGGGCGGCATCATCGCCGAGGGCCGGCTGTCGATCCACCAGGCCTGGTGGGTGCTGGTGTTCCCGCTGGTCACGCTGTTCCTCACCGTGCTTTCCTTCAGCCAGTTCGGCGAAGGCCTGAAGACACGGTTCGACCCGGTGCTGCGATGAGAGCGGCGAGCATGCTCGGATGTTGCGGCCAGTCCCCTTCTCCCCGTCCTGCACGGGGAGAAGGTCCCGGCAGGGGGATGAGGGGCGGCGCCAGCGCAGGGTTTTCGTTGGAGCAGTCGCGATCGTCATCCTGGCCGACCGGAGGGAGGGCCGGGACCCACTCCGTAACCGTCGCGGCTTTCTCATGTGCCGCCAACGGCGAGGTTCCGGAATGGGTCCCGGATAGCCTCCGCTTCGCTCCGGCTTCCGGGATGACGCAAGCTGAGCAGGCCTCCCCATGACCCCCGCCCTCGACATCATCGACCTCAGCGCCACCCTTCCAAACGGCGCGCGCGTCCTGCGCTCCGTCTCGCTGACGGTGGCGCCCGGCGAGGTGCGGGCGCTGGTCGGCGAGAGCGGCGCCGGCAAGAGCATGATCGGCAAGGCCGTGCTAGGCGTGTTGCCGCCAAGCGTGCGCCTGGTCGAGGGGCGTATCAGCCTGGAAGGCACCGACCTCGGCGCGTTGCCGCCGAGGGAGCGCCGCGGCCTGACCGGCGCGCGCGCAGCGCTGATCCCGCAGGACCCGCTGACCGCGCTCAACCCGTCGCGGCGCATCGGCGCGCAGACGACCGACCGGCTTACAAAAATCCTCGGCTGGGATGCCCGCCGCGCCGACCAGCGCATCCGCCAGCTGCTCGACGAGGTGCAGATCCGCGATCCCGGCCGGGTGATCCAGTCCTATCCGCACGAGCTGTCGGGCGGCATGCGCCAGCGCGTGCTGATCGCCGCCGCCTTTGCCGCAGAGCCCCGGCTGATCGTCGCCGACGAACCCACCACCGCGCTCGACGTCACCGTGCAGAAGCAGATCCTGCGGCTGATCGCGGCGATGCAGCGCGAGCACGGCACGGCGATCCTGTTCGTCACCCACGACCTCGGCGTGGTCGCCAAGATCAGCCAGAAAGTGTCGGTGCTTTATGCCGGCAAGGTGGTGGAGGAGGCCGACACGACCGCGCTGTTTTCAGCCCCGCAACACCCCTACACCCGCGCCCTGATGGCGGCGACGCCGCGCTACACCGACCCGCTCGCTTCGCTGATGCCGGTCGACGAGGCTGTGCTGGCCGGCCTCGCCGCCGAGATCGCAGAGGCGGACCGGAACTGGAGGCCGCCGCATGGCTGAGCCAATCTACCTGGCGCGCCGGCCACTTTACCCCGTCATCCCGGAAGCCGGAGCGCAGCGCAGGCTATCCGGGACCCATTCCGTAACATCGGGAGAACACCGAGACCCGCTGCGGGCCGAAGCATCGCGCATTCGGTCCCAATTGGTCGTAGGGCTGCATCGAACCGTACCTTCAGGACCGCGCGAGCAGAAAAAGGAAGGCCTCTGTCTGCGTTTGCCTGCAGGGAGCGCCCCCCATGGCTGAGCCCCTGTTCACCGTGCGCGGCCTCAAGGTCGCTCTGCCCGACATGACCAGAAAACCGCTGTTCGGCGCCGCGCCCAAGGTGGAAATCCTGAAGGGGCTCGACCTCGACCTGCCGGCCCGCGCCGTCACCGGCATCGTCGGCGAGTCCGGCTCGGGCAAGTCGACGCTGGGGCGGGCGCTGGTGCGGCTGATCGAGCCGACCGCCGGCACCGTCAGCTTCGACGGGCGCGACATCACCCATCTCGGCGAGCCGGCGCTGAAGCCGCTCAGGCGCGACCTGCAGATGATCTTTCAGGATCCGATGTCGTCGCTCAACCCGCGCCGCACCGTCGGCGCCATCATCGCCGCGCCGCTCCGGCAGAACGGGCTCGCCGACAATCTGGCCGGGCGCGTCGCCGAGGCGCTGCGGCGCGTCGGCCTGCCGGAAAGCTTTGCGAGCCGCTACCGCCACGAACTGTCGGGCGGCCAGCGCCAGCGCGTCGGCATCGCCCGGGCGCTGGCGCTGTCGCCGAAATTCGTGCTCGCCGACGAGATCGTCTCCGGGCTGGACGTGTCGACCCAGGCGCAGATCCTGACCCTTCTGGAAAAACTCGCCGCCGACATGGGGCTCACCGTCGCCTTCATAAGCCACGATCTGTCGGTGGTGCGGCGGCTGTGCCGGCAGGTTATCGTCATGCGCGCCGGCGAGATCGTCGAGGCCGGCCCCACCGACGCGCTGTTTTCCGCACCGCGACACGCCTACACGCGCGACCTGATCGCCGCCATCCCGTTGCCCGAGATCGACCCGGACTGGCTCGGTCGTGCCGTCGGCGGTGGATGACCGGTGCGCGCTAAAACTTTAAGCTTGAAATAATTTCCGCCCGCGACGATACTCTCCCTCGAAATCCAGCGGAGGTCGCATCATGAAGGTTGCGGTTCTCGGCGGCGGTCCCGCCGGCCTCTATTTCGCCATCTCGATGAAGCTGCGGAACTCCGCGCACGACATCACCGTGGTCGAGCGCAACCGCCCCGACGACACGTTCGGCTGGGGCGTGGTGCTGTCGGCCGAGACCCTCGACAACCTTAGCCGCAACGATCCCGTCAGCGCCGTGTGGATCAAGCGCTATTTCGCCTACTGGGACGACATCGCCGTCATCCACAAGGGCGTGCGCACGGTCTCGACCGGCCACGGTTTCTGCGGCATCGGCCGCAAGCGGCTGCTCACCCTGCTGCAGCGCCGCGCCCGCGAGCTCGGCATCAAGCTCGCCTTCGAGACCGAGGTGCCCGACCCCAAGCCCTATATGGAGACGCACGACCTGGTGGTCGCCGCCGACGGGCTCAACTCGCGCTCCCGCGCCGCCTTCGCCGAGGTGTTCAAGCCCGACATCGACGTGCGCAAATGCAAGTTCGTGTGGCTCGGCACCCACCAGAAGTTCGACGACGCCTTCACCTTCATCTTCGAGGAGACCGAGCACGGCTGGGTGTGGGCGCATGCCTACCAGTTCGACCCCGACACCGCGACCTTCATCGTCGAGTGCAGCCAGGAGACCTGGGACAAGTTCGGCTTCGGCGCGATGAGCCAGCAGGAGTCGATCGCCGTCTGCGAGCGCATCTTCGAAAAATATCTCGGCGGCCACGCCCTGATGACCAACGCCAACCACATCCGCGGCTCTGCCTGGATCAATTTCCCGCGCGTGCTTTGCGAGCGCTGGTCGTACAGGAACCTCGCGCTGATGGGCGACGCGGCGGCTTCCGCGCATTTCTCGATCGGCTCGGGCACAAAACTGGCGCTGGAGAGCGCGGTGGCGCTGGCCGACTACGTGCATTCCGAGCCGACGCTTGCCGCGGCGTTCGAGAAATACGAAAGCGCTCGCCGCACCGAGGTGCTGAAGCTGCAGTCGGCGGCGCGCAACTCGCTCGAATGGTTCGAGGAGGTCGAGCGCTACCTGCCGCTCGACCCCGTGCAGTTCAACTATTCGCTGCTCACCCGCTCGCAGCGCATCAGCCACGAAAACCTGCGCCTGCGCGACCCGGCCTGGCTGGGCGACGCCGAGGCGTGGTTCCAGCAGCGCTCGGGCAGCACCGGCAATCTCAACCGCGCGCCGATGTTCGCGCCGTTCCGGCTGCGCGAGCTGACGCTCAGGAACCGCGTCGTCGTCTCGCCGATGGCGCAATACAAGGCCGTCGACGGCTGCCCGACCGACTGGCACTTCGCCCACTACGCCGAGCGCGCCAAGGGCGGCGCCGGGCTCGTCTATATCGAGATGACCTGCGTCAGCCCGGAAGGCCGCATCACACCCGGCTGCCCCGGCCTCTACGCGCCCGCCCACGAGGCGGCGTGGAAGCGGCTGGTCAATTTCGTCCACGCCGAGACCGAAGCGAAAATCTGCGCGCAGATCGGCCATTCCGGCCCGAAGGGCTCGACCCGGCTCGGCTGGGAAGGCACCGACGAGCCGCTGCCGGCCGGCAACTGGCCGGTGATGGCGGCCTCCGCCGTGCCATGGTCGCCCGAAAACCAGACGCCGCGGGCGATGACCCGCGCCGACATGGACCGTGTCCGCGACCAGTTCGTCGCCTCGGCGGAAATGGCGGCGCGCTGCGGCTTCGACATGCTGGAGATCCACGCCGCGCACGGCTACCTGCTGTCGTCCTTCATCACGCCGCTCACCAACCGGCGCGGCGACGAGTACGGCGGCAGCCTGGAAAACCGCATGCGTTACCCGCTGGAGGTTTTTCACGCGGTGCGCGCCGTGTGGCCGGCGGACAAGCCGATCTCCATGCGCATCTCGGCCAACGACTGGGTCGGCGACGACGGCGTCACCCCGGCCGAGGCGGTCGAGATCGCACGGCTCTTGCAGGCGGCCGGCGTCGACATCTGCGACGTCTCGGCCGGCCAGACCTCGATCCGGGCGCGGCCGGTCTACGGCCGCATGTTCCAGACACCGTTCTCCGACCGCATCCGCAACGAGACCGGCATGGCCACCATGGCGGTCGGCAACATCTTCGAGCCGGACCACGTCAACTCGATCCTGATGGCCGGCCGCGCCGACCTCGTCTGCCTCGCCCGCCCGCACCTCGCGGACCCCTACTGGACGCTGCACGCCGCCGTCACCCTCGGCGACCGCGACGTCCAATGGCCCGACCCGTATCTCCCCGGCCGCGACCAGCTCTACCGGCTGGCCGAACGCAACGCGACCATGGGGCTGAAGGTATGAGTACGCTGCTCTGCCGAGGTTTGCGCCGCCCCTCATCCCCCTGCCGGGACCTTCTCCCCGTGAAGGACGGGGAGAAGGGGGCTGGCCGCAACCTCGCCGCTTCCCCCTTCTCCCCGTCCTTCACGGGGAGAAGGTCCCGGCAGGGGGATGAGGGGCGGCGCCCAACCTGCGAGCCCCACTCATGACCCCCTTCCGCCACGCGCTGGTGACCGGCGGCGGCTCCGGCGTCGGCCGCGCAATCGCGCTGGCGCTGGCGGGCGCCGGCCTCGACGTCACCATCTGCGGCCGCCGCGCCGGCCCGCTCGACGCGGTGGCGGCCGAAAACGCCCGCATTGTCCCGCTCGTCGCCGACGTCACCGACGAGGCGTCGATGGCGGCGCTCTACGACACCGCGCAAGGCGCGCGCGGGCCCTTCGACATCGTCGTCGCCAATGCCGGCATGGCCGGCAGCGCGCCCGCCTCCAGAACCACGCTCGCCGCCTGGCAGGACACGCTCGCCGTCAACCTTACCGGCGCCTTCCTCACCGTGCGTCCGGCGCTCGCCGGCATGGTCGAGCGCAAGGCCGGCCGCATCGTCTTCGTCGCCTCCACCGCCGGCCTCAAGGGTTACGCCTATGTCGCGCCCTATGTGGCGGCCAAGCACGGCGTGGTCGGGCTGATGCGCTCGCTCGCCGCAGAGACCGCCAAGAGCGGCGTCACCGTCAACGCCGTCTGCCCCGGTTTCGTCGAGACCGACATGCTGGAGGAGTCCGTCCGCCGCATCGTCGACAAGACCGGCCGCAGCGCCGAGGAGGCGCGCCGCAGCCTCGCCGCCACCAACCCGCAGGGCCGCCTCATCCAGCCGGACGAGGTGGCGGCCACCGTGCTGTGGCTGTGCGGCGATGCGGCCCAGTCGGTCACCGGCCAGGCGATTTCCGTTTCGGGGGGCGAAACATGGTGAGCGCGCCGCTTTCCCAGCCGGACCTCTCGCAGGACAGCAAGGAGCGGCTCAGGCTGTGGATCCGCCTGCTGCGGGCCTCGCGCACCATCGAGGCGGAGCTGCGCGAGCGGCTGCGCAAGGAGTTCGACACCACCTTACCACGCTTCGACGTCATGGCGGCGCTCTACCGGGCGCCCGACGGCATGCTGATGAGCGACCTGTCGCGTTTCCTGCTGGTCTCCAACGGCAACGTCACCGGCATCGTCGACCGCCTCGTCTCCGAGGGGCTGGTCACCCGCGCGCGCCGCAACGGCGACCGCCGCACCTCGATGGTGCGGCTCACCGACGCCGGCATGGGGCAGTTCAGGGCCATGGCGGCGGCGCATGAAGGCTGGATCGGCGAACTGCTCGGCAGCGTCAGCGGCGAAGAGACGCGGCGGCTGGCGACGATGCTGAAGGCCTTCCGCAGCAATTGGGAGGGACGGGAATGAACGACGTTCGTATGGCCGGGCGGCAGCCCAGGCATTTCCTCTGGCAGGTCGAGGACAAGGTCGCGACGCTGCGTCTCGACCGCCCGGAGCGCAAGAACCCGCTTACGTTCGAATCCTATGCGGAGCTGCGCGACACCTTTCGCGACCTCGTCTATGCCGCCGACGTCGACGCCGTGGTCATCCTGCCCAATGGCGGCAATTTCTGCTCGGGCGGCGACGTGCACGACATCATCGGCCCGCTGGTCGGTATGGACATGAAGCAGCTGCTCGCTTTCACCCGCATGACCGGCGATCTGGTCAAGGCGATGATCAATTGCGGCAAGCCGATCATCGCGGCGGTCGACGGCGTCGCCGTCGGCGCCGGCGCCATCATCGCCATGGCCTCCGACATCCGCGTTGCCACGCCGGAAGCCAAGACCGCTTTCCTGTTCACCCGCGTCGGCCTTGCCGGCTGCGACATGGGCGCCTGCGCCATGCTGCCGCGCATCATCGGCCAGGGCCGTGCCGCCGAGCTGCTCTACACCGGCCGCACCATGTCGGCCGCCGAAGGCGAGCGCTGGGGTTTCTACAACCGCCTCATCGATCCCGTTGCGCTCGAAGCCGACGCGCTCGACCTCGCCCGTCGCATCGTCGCCGGCCCCACCTTCGCGCACGGCATCACCAAGACCCAGCTCAACCAGGAATGGTCGATGGGCCTGGAGCAGGCGATCGAGGCCGAAGCCCAGGCACAAGCCATCTGCATGCAGACCCGCGACTTCGAACGCGCCTACCGCGCCTTCGTCGACAAGCAGAAGCCGGTGTTCGAGGGGGATTGAGGGATGGATGGCATGACTTCCCCCTCCCCCTTGAGGGGAGGGTACCGAGCGAGGGGAGGGTACCGAGCGAAGCGAGGCGGGAGGGGTCGCTGCGGCCATACTCCAACGTTGCCTTGCGCCGAGCACTGCCGCTTGGACCCCTCCCAGCCGCTTCGCGGCCACCCTCCCCTCAAGGGCAGGGCTGTCGCATATGACGTATTACGCGAAGTTCGGCGGCGCCTTACCCCCACCCCTAACCCCTCCCCACAAGGGGGAGGGGGACTTTGCGGCCACAATGCCACGAAAAACCGCCGACGATTGGTGCCCGGCAGGCACGCAACCAGATCCCCCTCCCCCTTGTGGGGAGGGGTTAGGGGTGGGGGTACCGCGCCACCGAACGTCATATGCGATAGCCCTGCCCGGACGGGGGAGGGGGAGGGGGAAAGGCGCTGCCATGCCTGACCGCTCCTTCCTCGCCTGGCCCTTCTTCGACGACCGTCACCGCGAGTTCGCCGACCGCCTCGACGCCTGGTGCGCAAAAAACCTGCCCGTCGCCCACGGCGACGTCGACGCCGCCTGCCGGTCTCTCGTGAAAATGCTCGGCGAAGCCGGCTGGCTGAAACCCACCGCGGTCGACACCGCAAACCCCGCGCCGCTCGACGTCCGCACCCTCTGCCTCGCCCGCGAGACGCTGGCGCGACATGACGGGCTGGCCGACTTCGCCTTCGCCATGCAGGGGCTCGGCACCGGCGCGCTCAGCCTGTTCGGCACGCCGGAGCAGCAGCACTGGCTGGCCAAGACGCGCCGCGGCGAAGCGATCGCCGCCTTCGCGCTGTCGGAGCCGCGCTCCGGCTCCGACGTCGCCAACATGGACATGTCGGCCATCCGCGACGGCGACGGCTACAGGCTCTCCGGCGAAAAGACCTGGATTTCCAACGGCGGCATCGCCGATTTCTACATCGTCTTCGCCCGCACCGGCGAGGCGCCCGGCGCCAAGGGCCTGTCCGCCTTCCTGGTGCCGGCCGACGCGACCGGCCTGACGGTCGCCGAGCGCATCGAGGTGATCGCGCCCCATCCGCTGGCACGGCTCGCCTTCGACGGCGTGTTTGTGCCGGCCTCTGCCCTCATCGGCAAGCCGGGCGACGGTTTTCGCATCGCCATGTCGGTGCTCGACGTGTTCCGCTCCACCGTCGGCGCGGCCGCGCTCGGTTTCGCCCGGCGGGCGCTCGACGAGAGCGTCAAGCGGGCCACCGAGCGAAAGCTGTTCGGCGCGCCGATGGCCGAATTGCAGATGGTGCAGGGCCACATCGCCGACATGGCGCTCGACGTCGATGCCGCCGCGCTGCTGGTCTACCGCGCCGCCTGGACGAAAGACATGGGCGCGGCGCGCGTCACCCGAGAGGCGGCGATGGCAAAGCTGTTCGCCACCGACCGGGCGCAGGCGGTGATCGATGCCGCCGTGCAACTGCATGGCGGCGACGGCGTGCGCCACGGCCACATCGTCGAAAGCCTCTACCGGGAAATCCGCGCTCTGCGCATCTACGAAGGCGCCTCCGACGTGCAGAAGGTGGTCATCGCCAGGCAGACGCTGGCAAGTTCGACATAACAAAACAGGGGAAAGACCATGGCGAAAGAGCTCGACAAGGGAATAACCGCCGACGGTACCGGCTTCGACGGCGTCAAGTGGAACATTCTCGGCCAGACCTATTTTCCGAAGGCGGTCTGCGACAGCAGCTTTGCCTTCGAGACCAACAGCGCGCCCGGCCAGTTCGTGCCCGTGCACATCCACCCCGACCAGGACGAGTTCATCCTGGTGCAGGAGGGCCAGCTCGAACTCAAGCTCGACGGCGTGTGGAGCACGGCCAGGGCCGGCGACCTCGTACGCATGCCGCGCGGCATCCCGCACGGCTATTTCAACAAGGCCGACAAGCCGTGCCGGGCGCTGTTCTGGGTGTCGCCGGCCGGCCGGCTGAAGGACCTGTTCGAGGAACTGCACGACAAGACCGACATCCCCACCATCATCAAGCTGTCGGCCGAACACGACGTCGATTTCCTGCCGCCGGAGGCGAACGACTGACATGCTCGGTCCCTCCGCCCATATCGACACGTTCGCGCGCGACAACCTGCCGCCGCCGGACGAGTGGCCGGACCTGCCGCTCGCCGGCTTCGACTATCCCGACCGCCTCAACGCCGCGGTCGAGCTCACCGACCGCATGGTGGAAAGGGGCTTTGGCGACCACACCGCGCTGATCGGCAACGGCCGCCGCCGCACCTACAAGGAACTGTCCGACTGGACCAACCGGCTGGCGCACGCGCTGGTCGACACCTACGGCGTCAAGCCGGGCAACCGCGTGCTCATCCGCTCGGCCAACAACCCGGCCATGGTCGCCTGCTGGCTGGCCGCCACCAAGGCCGGCGCGGTTGTGGTCAACACCATGCCGATGCTGCGCGCCGGAGAGCTCGCGCAGATCGTCGACAAGGCGGAGATCGCGCTGGCGCTGTGCGACACGCGCATCAAGGACGAACTCGTCGCCTGCGCCAAGGAAAGCCGCTTCCTCAAGGTGGTGGTGGGTTTCGACGGCACCGCCAATCACGATGCCGAGCTCGACCGCGTCGCGCTCGACAAGCCGGTGCGTTTCGACGCGGTGGCGACCGGCCGCGACGACGTCGCGCTGCTCGGCTTCACCTCCGGCACCACCGGCGTACCGAAGGCGACCATGCATTTCCACCGCGACCTTCTGATCATCGCCGACGGCTACGCCCGGGAGGTGCTCGGCGTCACGCCGGACGACGTGTTCGTCGGTTCGCCGCCGCTTGCCTTCACCTTCGGCCTCGGCGGGCTGGCGATCTTCCCGCTGCGCTTCGGCGCGGCGGCGACGCTGCTGGAAAACGCCTCGCCGCCCAACATGGTCGAGATCATCGAGAAATACCGGGCCACCATCTCCTTCACCGCGCCGACCGCCTACCGGGCGATGCTGGCGGCGATGGACGAGGGCGCCGACCTGTCGTCGCTGCGCATCGCCGTGTCGGCCGGCGAGACGCTGCCGGCGCCGGTGTTCGAGGACTGGACGAAGAAGACCGGCAAGCCGATCCTCGACGGCATCGGCGCCACCGAGATGCTGCACATCTTCATCTCCAACCGGCTCTCCGACATGCAGCCCGCCACGACCGGCAAGCCGGTCACCGGCTACGAGGCGAAGATCGTCGACGACGACATGAACGAGCTGCCGCGCGGCGACGTCGGCCGGCTCGCCGTCCGCGGCCCGACCGGCTGCCGCTACATGGCCGACGACCGGCAGCGCAAATACGTGCGCGGCGGCTGGAACCTCACCGGCGATTCCTTCGTCCAGGACGAGGCCGGCTTCTTCCACTTCGCCGCGCGCTCCGACGACATGATCATCTCGTCCGGCTACAACATCGCCGGCCCCGAGGTAGAGGCGGCGCTGCTGTCGCACGCCCACGTCAAGGAATGCGCGGTGATCGGCGTCGCCGACGCCGACCGCGGCCAGATCGTCGAGGCGCATGTCGTCCTGGTCGAAGGCGTCGCCGCCGACGCGCTGACCCGAAAACTCCTGCAAGACCACGTCAAGGCAACGATCGCCCCCTACAAATACCCGCGCTCGCTGAAATTCACCGACGCCTTGCCGAAGACGCAGACCGGCAAGATCCAGCGCTTCCGGCTGCGGGAGGAGGCGACGTGATGGTCTCCCTGCTTCGCGACCCTCGGCGATTGCGTCATCCCGGAAGCCGCCGCGAAGCGGAGGCTGTCCGGGACCCATTCCGTAACCTCCATGTCGGCGGCACGACAATAAAACCGCGACGGTTCCGGAATGGGTCCCGGCTCTCCCTCCGGTCGGCCGGGATGACGGTAGCGATAGGCACCTCCGGGCCGCAGAACAAACGCTGGCCGCAACGCTTGGCGCCGTTCCTATCCTCCGTCGAACGGGCGGGGCAATCGCACATGCCGTACGGCGCGACGTTCGGCGGCGCCGTACCCCCACCCCTAACCCCTCCCCACAAGGGGGAGGGGGACTTTGCGGCCGCCATGCCGTGTAAGATCGCCGACGATTGGTGCCCGGCAGGCATGGAGGCGGGTCCCCCTCCCCCTTGTGGGGAGTGGTTAGGGGTGGGGGTACTACGCCACCGAACGTCATATGCGGTTGCCGTGTCATCACGGGTGCAACGTCGGCGATTGTCGAAACCAAAGCGGCCGGCTGATCTCCCCCCTTGCGGGGGAGATGTCCGGCAGGACAGAGGGGGGTGCTATCCTGCCAATCTCTCCATCTTTCCTACAATCACAACCCACACTTTCCGGACGATAGCGGAATCGTGCCAGACCACCGTTACGGTGTCAAGGATTATTTTCCTATCTCGAAAAGCCTCATCAACTCGACGGCAGCCCGGTCGCATCGCGCGACAGGCCGCCGGCAGCCTTTCCCGCCCGAGCGTCAGGCTCCCCGCACCCTTTCGTCAGGTCCTATCGCCGGAAAACACGCCCCGTTCCGACCATCCCATTGACCTGACACATTTTTCCCGACCTGACATAAACCCACGGGCGTGCCGATGACCGACTTCGCGAAAACCCGCGCGCTGTTCCACATCCCAGACGGCGTCGTCTACATGGACGGCAATTCGCTCGGGCCGCTGCCGGTCGCCGCTACCGAGCGCGTCGCCAAAATGCTGCGGGACGAGTGGGGCGACCAGCTCATTCGCGGCTGGAACAGCGCCGGCTGGTACGTGCAGCCGCGCAAGGTCGGCGACCGCGTCGGCAAGCTGATCGGCGCCCCGGAAGGCACAGTGGTCATGGGCGACACCTTGTCCATCAAGGTTTTTCAAGCACTTGCCTCGGCCCTCGACCTCAACCCGTCGCGGCGGGTGGTGCTGTCCGACAGCGGCAATTTCCCGTCCGACCTCTACATGGCGCAAGGCCTGCTCGGCTCGCTCGACCGCGGCTACACGTTGAAGGTGGTCGAGCCCGAAGCGGTCGAGGCTGAAATCGACGAGACCGTCGCCGTGCTGATGCTGACCGAAGTCGACTACCGCACCGGCCGCCTGCACGACATGCAGGCGCTGACGAAAAAGGCGCATGCCGCCGGCGCCCTGACCATCTGGGATCTGGCGCATTCGGCCGGCGCGCTGCCGGTCGACGTCACCGCCGCGAATGCCGACTTCGCCGTCGGCTGCACCTACAAATATCTCAATGGCGGCCCCGGCGCGCCGGCCTTCATCTATGTCGCGCCGCGCTATGCCGAGACCGCGCGGCCGGCCTTGTCGGGCTGGATGGGCCACGCCGCGCCGTTCGCCTTCGACCTCGACTACCGCCCCGGCCACGGCATCGAACGCATGCGCTGCGGCACCCCGCCGGTGATCGCGCTGACCGCGCTCGACGCCGCACTCGACGCCTGGGACGGCGTATCGATGGCCGACGTGCGCAAGGCCTCGATCGATCTCGCCGACCTGTTCATCCGCGAGGTCGAACGGCGCTGCCCGATGCTGGCGCTCGCTTCGCCGCGCGCCGGCACCAGCCGCGGCAGCCAGGTGTCGTTCCGCCACGAGCAGGGCTACGCCATCATGCAGGCGCTGATCGGGCGCGGCGTCATCGGCGATTTCCGTGCGCCCGACGCCATCCGCTTCGGCTTCACCCCGCTCTATCTCGGCGAGGCCGAGGTGCTGAGGGCGGCGGCGATCCTCGACGACATCATGGCCAACCGGCTGTGGGACCGGCCGGACTATCTGAGCAAGGCGGCGGTGACATGAGCGAGCCTTACAACCCCGCGCGGGAAGGCGCGGAGATGTCATTCGAAGACAAGATGTCCTACGGCGACTACCTCAAGCTGGACATGGTGCTGGAGGCGCAGCAGCCGCTGTCGGCCGCGCATGACGAGCTGCTGTTCATCATCCAGCACCAGACCTCCGAGCTGTGGATGAAGCTCGCCATTCACGAGATCCGCTTCGCCATGCGGGCGATCCGCCAGGACGAGCTCAGGCCCGCCTTCAAGATGCTGACGCGGGTGGCGCGCATCTTCGAGCAGCTCAACAACGCCTGGGACGTGCTAAGGACGATGACCCCCAGCGAATACACCGACTTTCGCGGCTCGCTCGGCAAATCCTCCGGCTTCCAGTCTTGGCAGTACCGGGCGATCGAGTTCCTCGCCGGCAACCGCAACCTCGCCATGCTGTCGCCGCACGCGCACCGGCCCGAAGTGCTCGCCGAACTGGAGGAAATCCTGGCCGGGCCCAGCCTCTACGACGAGGCGCTGCTTCTTCTCCAACGCAACGGCTTCGACATCGGCGCCGACGGCGAAAGGGCCGGCTGGCGCGAGCAGCGACAGGAGAACCCGAAGGTGCTGGCCGCCTGGAAGGCCATCTACGCCGCGCCCGAGCAGCGCTGGGCGCTCTACGAGCTCGCCGAAAAGCTGGTCGACTTCGAGGACTATTTCCGCCGCTGGCGCTTCAACCACGTCACCACGGTGGAGCGCATCATCGGCCTGAAGCGCGGCACCGGCGGCACCGCCGGCGTATCCTACCTGCGCCGCATGCTGGAGGTCGAGCTGTTTCCGGAACTGTGGAAGGTGCGGACCGAGCTGTAGCGCGGCCGCTTCAGGACAAGAAAACGCAAGGCGACCGCCGCCTGACATTCGAACGACTGGGGAGACGACATGTTTGAAATCCTGCAGCCCGAAGGCTGGGTTAAACCGGTCGGTTACGCCAACGGCGTCGCCGCGCGCGGCCGCCAGATCTATGTCGCGGGGCAGGTCGGCTGGACGGGGCAGGGGGTGTTCGAGACCGACGACATCGCCGGACAGGTGCGGCAGACCTTGCAGAACGTCGTCGACGTGCTGACCGCGGCCGGAGCGGGGCCGGAGCACATCACCTCGATGACCTGGTATTTCGTCGACAAGGCCGAATATCTCGCCAACCTCAAGGGCATCGGCCAGGCCTATCGCGACGTCATCGGCCGGCATTTCCCGGCGATGGCGGCGGTGCAGGTGGTGGCCTTGGTCGAGGACCGCGCCAAGGTGGAAATCCAGGCGATCGCCGTCGTGCCGGAGTGAGCGAGGGCGATCGGACCTGACAGAATCGCGGAGTTTGAACTCGCGAACGCCGGTGCCGCCCCTCATCCCCCTGCCGGGACCTTCTCCCCGTAAGAACGGGGAGAAGGGGGAAGCGGCGAGGTTGCGGCCAGCCTCCTTCTCCCCGCGTGCGGGAGAAGGTCCCGGCAGGGGGATGAGGGGCAGTGCAACCGGTCAATCGTAGGAATGCAGAAAGGCCACGGCATGAGCCAGACATTCTCCGACACCGTTTCCGCCCGGCTCGACGGCGGCGTGCTGGTCGTCACCATCGACAATCCGCCTGTCAATGCGGCCTCCGCCGACATGCGGACCGGGCTTGCCGGCGCGCTCAGTCATGCCAGCATGGCGGATAAGATAGTCGCCGTCGTCATCACCGGCGCGGGCAAAACCTTCGTCGGCGGTGCCGATATCCGCGAGTTCGGCGCGCCGCCGGTTGGGCCGCTGCTGCCGGAGGTGGTCGCGGCGATCGAGGCGTCGGACAAGCCGGTGGTGGCGGCGATCAACGGCGCAGCACTCGGCGGCGGCCTGGAGATCGGACTCGCCTGCCACCACCGCATCGTATCGGCCGGTGCAAAGCTGGGACTGCCCGAGGTGAAGCTCGGCATCGTGCCGGGCGCCGGCGGCACGCAGCGGCTGCCGCGCCTCGCCGGCCTTGCCGCAGCCACCGAGCTGATCGCCGCCGGCCGCCTGGTCGCGGCCGCCGAGGCGCTGGCGCTCGGCATCGTAGACGCCGTCGCCGAGGGCGACCCGGTCGGCGAGGCGGTCGCGGCTGCCCGCAGGCTGGCCGGCCACTCGCCTCGACGCACCGGCGCGCTCGCGGTTCCGTCGGCCGATCCCGTGGTGGTCGAGCAGGCAGGCGTCAGGGTGCTGGCCAAGGCGCGCGGACAACAGGCCCCCGTCGAGGCGATCCGTCTGGTGCGGGCCGCCGCGACGCTGCCGTTCGAGCAAGGTCTGGCCGAAGAGCGGGCGACCTTCCTCAGGCTGCGCGATTCCACCGAGGCGAAGGCGCTACGGCATATCTTCTTCGCCGAACGAGCGGCCGCCAAGGTTGCCGGCCTCGACGGTGTCGAGGCGCGGCCGGTGCGTACCATCGCGGTGATCGGCCTCGGCCTGATGGGCTCCGGCATCGCGGTCGCCGTGCTCGACGCTGGCTACAATGTCATCGGCGTCGAGCAGACGCCGGAAGCGGCTGAAAACGGCCGGCAGCGGATCGCAGGACTGTTCGACCGGGCGGTCAAATCCGGCCGCCTCGATGCCGAAGGTCGCGCGGCCCGGCTGGCGCGGCTGGCAGCGACCGCCGTCATGGAGGAGGTCGCAGGCGCCGAGCTGGTGATCGAGGCGGTGTTCGACGATCTCGCCGTGAAGACGGCGCTGTTCGAACGGCTCGACGCCATCGCCGCGCCGCACGCGGTGCTTGCCACCAACACCAGTTATCTCGACCCGGACCAGCTCGCGGCTGTGACGGCGCGGCCGGAGCGCGTGCTCGGCCTGCATTTCTTCTCGCCCGCCAACATCATGCGGCTGGTCGAGGTGGTGCGCTGCGGCAAAACCGCGCCGGACGTGCTGGCGACCGGGCTGGCGGTGGCGAAGAGGCTCGGCAAGCTGCCGGTGGTCACCGGCGCGACCGAAGGTTTCATCGGCAACCGCGTGTTTTCCGCCTACCGCCGCGAGGCCGAGTTCCTGGTCGAGGACGGCGCGCTGCCGCATGAGATCGACGCGGCGATGGAAGCCTGGGGTTTCGCCATGGGCCCCTTTGCGGTGTTCGACCTTGCCGGGCTGGAGATCGCCTGGGCGCGGCGCAAGCGGCAGGCGGCGACGCGCGATCCCTCGGCGCGTTACGTCGACATCGCCGACCGGCTGTGCGAGGCCGGCCGCTTCGGCCAGAAGAGCGGCCGCGGCTGGTACGCCCACGCCGGCGGCAAGCGCCAGGTCGATCCGGAGGTCACGGCGCTGATCGAAACCTCGCGGGCGGCAAAGGGCATCGTCGTGCGGGCTATCCCCGCCGACGAGATCGTGTCGCGCCTGCTGGCGGCGATGGCGGCGGAAGGCCGGGCGCTGCTCGACGAAGGCATCGCTGCGCGGGCAAGCGACATCGACCTGGTGATGATCAACGGCTACGGCTTTCCCGCCCACAAGGGCGGGCCGATGTTCGTGGCAGGGATGGGTTGAGCAGTCTGAGGCGGAAAGTTCGGTCCTTCGCTTCGCTTCGGCTTCCGGGATGACGTCGTTCTGGGGTGCTCGCGATACGCCGCTCAGGCGCCGAAGCGCGGCTCCGGCAGGCCGCGGATACCAAGCCCGGTGATGGCGAACAGGCTGCCGCGCAGCACGCCGTCGCCGGGAAAGCGCGGCAGCGGCGGCTTGGCCATCGAGGTGACGTAGAGGATGTCGAGGTTCGGCCCGCCGAACATCACGCTGGTCACCTTCTTCACCGGCATGTCGATAACCCGGTCGACGCTGCCGTCCGGTGCGTAGCGGACGACCTTGCCGTCATACACCTGGGCGTTCCACAAAAAACCCTCGGCGTCGACGGTCGAGCCGTCGGCGGCGCCGCCCCTTGAGGTGTCGACCTTCGTGAAGGTGCGCCGGTTGGAGACGCCGCCGGTGTCGAGGTCGTAGTCGTAGGCCCAGATTTCGCCCGACCAGGAATCGGCGAAGTAGAAGATGCCGCCGTCCGGGCTCCAGCACGGGCCGTTGGAGACGATGATGCCGTCGTCGAGCTTGTGCACGCTGAAGTCCGGGTCGACGCGGTAGAGCGCGCCGTTGGGGCCGCTCTCCTGCGTGTCCATGGAGCCGGCGATGAAGCGGCCGCGCTTGTCGACCTTGCCGTCGTTGATGCGGTTGGCGTCCTTGCCGGGCTCGGGATCGTGAATGAGTTCGACGTCGCCGCTCTTGAAGTCGAGCAGGTGGAAGCCGGTGGCGAGCGAGACGACGGCGCCGGTGCCGTCCTTGCGCAACGCCATCGAGCCGATCTTCGCCGGCACGTCCCAGGAGCGGATTTCGCGGCCGTCGGCCGTGGCGCGGAAGACGCGGCCGTCGAAGGAGTCGATCCAGTAGAGCCGCTGCTGGTCGACATCCCAGAGCGGGCCTTCGCCCAGCGTGGTCTTCACGTCGACGACGACATCGATCTTCATCACAATCCTCCCTGATTTTCCTATTGGGTGGTTCCGGTTTTTCTTCGAATTACCGGAACCACCCAATCTCTTTGTCTTCGCAATTCCGGACGCAAAACCGCGGGCACACTTTTGCTGGAATTGCTCTAGCCAGCGAAGCGCGGCTCCTCGATGCCGCGTACGCCGAGGCCATGCACGGCAAAGACGAAACCGGCCTCGCGCTCGCGGTGATATTCATAGCGGTGCGGCCGCGCCATCGACGTGACGTAGGCGATGTGGAGGTTCGGCCCGCCGAAGGTGAGGCTGGTGGTCGAATTGACCGGCAGGCCGACGATGCGGTCGACGACACCGCTGGGATCGAAGCGGATCAGCCGGCCGGAATAGACCTCGCAGCTCCACACGTAACCTTCGGCGTCGACGGTGGCGCCGTCGGGCAGGCCGCGCTGCTGCTCGAAGCTGGTGAAGACGCGGCGAGAGCGCACATTGCCCGTCGCGGTGTCGTAGGCATAGGCCCAGATCAGCTTGCGGCCGGTGTCGGCGAAGTAGAAGGTGGCGCCGTCCGGGCTCCAGCATGGGCCGTTGGAGCAGACGATGCCGCTGTCCAGCGTGTGAAGGCTGAGATCGGGATCGAGCCGGAACAGCTTTCCGACCGGTTCGCTTTCCTCGAAATCCATGGAGCCGGCAACAAAACGGCCCTGCCGGTCGACCTTGCCGTCATTCATGCGCGGGCGCAGCTCGCCCGGCTGCGTCTCGGCGATGCGTTCGGCCTGTCCGGTCTCGAAGTCAAAGGTGTAAAAACCATCGCGCAGCGACAGGATGGCGCCGCCCTTGTCGCGCAGCGCCATCGAGCCGATCGGTTCCGGCACCGGCCAGCTCCTGCGGTCGCCGCCTACGGCGTCGCAGCTGTGGATGGCCGGTCCGTAGGAATCGATCCAGTAGAGGCGCTGCTCGCGCACGTCCCAGAGCGGGCCCTCGCCGAGCTGGTCGGGGCGATCGCTGATGATCTCGATGCGCAGCATGGTTCGTTTCCGTTCAGAAAAGGGTAATCGCATATGGCGTTCGACCCCCACTCCGGTTTGCTTCGCAAACCACCTCTCCCCCGTTCGACGGGGGAGAGAAAACACCGGCCGCCAAGCTGGGCACCGTTCCTCTCCCCCGTCGAGCGGGGGAGAGGTGGCTCGCCCAAAGGGCGAGACGGAGTGGGGGTCGACAACACATTCGGTTCACATGCAATGCAATTGCCTTTGCTTCAGAAAGCTACCTTGTCGCCGCCCTTGAGCGACAGGATGGCGCGCGCCTCGTCGGGGGTGGCTACCTCCATGCCGAGCCCTTCGATGATCTTGCGGGCGAGCGCTACCTGCTCGGCGTTGGACTTGGCCAGCTTGCCCTTGCCGGCCCACAGGCTGTCCTCAAGGCCGACGCGGATGTTGCCGCCAAGGGCCGCCGCCTGCGCGGCGATGCGCAGCTGGCTGGCGCCGGCACCGAGCACGGACCAGCGGAAATCGCCGCCGAACAACCGGTCGGCCGTCCGCTTCATGTGGGCGACGTCCTCCGGGTGGGTGCCGATGCCGCCGAGCAGGCCGAACACCGACTGGACGAAGAAGGGCGGCTTGACCAGGCCGCGCTCGGCGAAATGAGCGAGGTTGTAGAGATGGGCGATGTCGTAGCACTCGAACTCGAAGCGCGTGCCGTTGTCGTAGCAGGTCGCCAGGATGTACTCGATGTCCTTGAAGCTGTTGCGGAAAACGAGGTCGCGGGTGGCCTCCAGATGCGGCTTCTCCCAATCGAACTTGAACGACTTGTATTTGTCGACGAGGTGATAGAGCCCGAAATTGATCGAGCCCATGTTGAGCGAGGCGACCTCGGGCTTGAACTCGGCCGCCGGGCGGACGCGCTCCTCGACCTTCATGTAAGGGCTGCCGCCGGTGGTAATGTTGATGGCGGCGGTGGTGCCCTGCTTGATGCGCGGCAGGAAGCGGGCAAAGGCTTCCGGCGTTTGGTCGGGCTTGCCGGTCTCGGGGTCGCGGGCGTGGAGATGCAGGATTGCCGCGCCCGCCTCGGCCGCGGCGATGGCCTCGGCGGCGATCTGGTCGGGCGTGATCGGCAAATAGGGCGACATGGTCGGCGTGTGGATCGCGCCGGTGACCGCGCAGGTGATGATGACCTTGCCTTTCGGCTGCGTCGCCGACGATATGCGCGCCGTCGCTGTCTCGTTCATTCTCCGAACTCCTGATCAGACTTTTTCTTGTGCGCGGCCAGCGCCATCAGGCGGCGGTCGCGCCACACCTGGCGCTCGCGCAGCCTGTCCGCCGGCAGGCGCTCGCGGCGCTCCGTCTCGACCTGCCGCATCACCTGGCCGCCCCAGTCGACCCGGCGCTGCGTCTGCCCGAAAATGTTGGAGTAGATCGACTGGTAGCGCTCGACATAGTCGCGCACCCCAGCCGGCGCATTGAGGTCGATGGTCTCGAACGGGCCCATGAACGACCAGCGCAATGCCAGCCCCTCGCGGATGCCGATGTCGACGTCCTCGACGCTGGCGTAGCCGTCGGCGACCAGCCGGAACGCTTCCTCCAGCAAGGCGCCCTGCAGGCGGTTCATGATGAAGCCGTCGAGCTCGCGGTTCATCATCAGCGGCGCGTGGCCGGCGGCGATCAGGAAGCGGCGGGTGCGCTCCAGGGTTTCCGGCGCGGTCCACGGCGCCGGCACCACTTCGGCGGCCGGCACGAGATAGGGCGGGTTGATCGGGTGGACGACCAGGCAGCGGTGCCGGCCCGCGACATGCGCCGTGAACTTGGACGGCAAGAGCGCCGAGGTCGAGCTGGCGATCACCGCGTCGGCATCGGCGGCGGCGTCGAGGCGCGAGAACACGTCGATCTTGACGTCGAGGTTTTCCGGCGTGTTCTCCTGGATGTGGGCCGCACCCTTGACCGCATCCTCCAGCTCGGCGGAGAGGCCGATGCGGGCGAGCACGTCGGCCGGGGCGTGGCCGTTGAGCAGGTCCTTGCCGGCGAGGTCGCCGAGCACGCCGGCGATGTAGTCGCGGGCGCCGGCGGTGGCTTCCGGCGACTGGTCCCACAGCGTCACCTCATGGCCGGCGCGGGCGAAGCTGATCGCCCAGGCCCTGCCGATGAAGCCGCTGCCGACGATGGCGACCTTGCTCATCTCTCCTCCTCACAACGTCTCGACATTGCCGTCGACGCCGAGCGACTGGCCGGAAATGTTGATGCCGGCGTCCGACAGCAGGAAGGCTACCATGGCGGCGACGTCGTAGGGGCTGGTCATGCGGCGCAGCGAGATGTTCTGCAGGTAGCGGCCGGTCATCTCCTCATGGCTCAGGCCGAGCTGCTTTGCGCGCGCGGCGATGACGCCCTCGATGCGCGGCCCCTCGATGATCCCGGGCAGGATGGCGTTGACCCGGATGGCGTGCGGCCCGAGTTCCTTGGCGAGGCTCTGGGTGAAGCCGATGACGCCGAACTTCATGGCCGAATAGGGCGAGCGGAACGCGTAGCCGTGGCGGCCGGCGGCCGACGACATCGACACGATCGAGCCGCCGCCGGCCGCCTTCAGCATCGGCACCGCCCGGCGGGCGCACAAAAACTGGCCGGTGAGGCCGATGTCGAGGCAGCGGCGCCAGTCCTGCGGGTCGATCTCATCGACGCCGCCGGTGGGACCGGCGATGCCGGCATTGTTGATCAGTGCGTCGAGGCCGCCGAGCGAAGACTGCACGGCCTCGAACAGGCGGTCGACGTCGTCGTCTTTCGACACGTCGGCCTTTGCCGCGACGGCCGGCTTCAGGTTCTGCCTTGCGGTGGCGAGCGCGTCGTCGGAGACGTCGCAGACGGCGATGCGGGCGCCGAGATTGGTGAGTGTCTCGGCAATCGCCAGGCCGATGCCGCCGGCGCCGGCGGTCACCAGGACACGCTGGTCTTTGAGGCCGCCGAGATAATCCTCGGCCGAGTGTGGCGCCCTGGCGCTCATGGCGTTCTCCTTGTCAATGCAGCCGCCGTTCGCGCAGCGCCATCACGGCGCCGAGCACGACCAGCCCGTACAGAATAGCCCGTGTCGCGTAGGGCAGGGTGGTGCCGGCGAGCAGCATCTGCAATGCGGTGAGCAGCAGCACGCCGCCGAGCATGCCGAGATAATGGCCGCGGCCGCCGGTGATGAGCGCGCCGCCGACGACCACCACGGCGATCGACGGCAGCAGGTAGTCGTCGCCCATGCCGAGGCTGGCCTGGCCGGAAAAGCCGGTGAGCATGATGCCGACCAGCGCCGCGCAGACGGCCGACAGCATGTAGACGAGAATCAGCGTCTTCTCCACGCCGATGCCGGAGAGCTGCGCGGCGCGCAGTCCGTTGCCGATGCCGTAGACGCGGCGGCCGAATGGCGTGCGCCCGAGCAGCAGCACCGCCGCGATGACGAACGCGATCAGGAACAGCACGACCGGGGTGACGAAGCCGATCCGGCCGGTCATGAACCACCGCAGCATCGGCGAGGAGAAGCCGGCCGGCGTGCCTTGCGAATAGAGCAGGGCGCAGCCTTGCAGGATGCCGTTGGTGGCCAGCGTCATGACGATCGGCGAGATGCCGAGATAGACGATGCCGAAGCCATTGGCGAAGCCGATGGCGCAGGCCATCAGCAGCACGGTCGGCAAGGCATAGACGAGTGCCGCGTCGGAGCCGTTGACCATGCCGGCGAGGATGATGCCGGAGATGCCGATCGTCCACGGCACCGAAAGGTCGAGGCCGCCGGTGAGGATGACCGTGCCCTGGCCGAGCGCCAGGATGGCGAGGAAGGACGACAGCACCAGCAGCGAGTTCCAGTAGCCGGGATTGAGGATCGCCCGGCCAAGCCACAGCTGCGTCGCCACGATGATGATGGCAAGGCAGACATAGGCCGGCAGCGCGTAACGCAAGGTCTCGGCATTGCGGACATGGAAGGGCGGGCGCGGCGTGGCAGGTGCGCTGGCACCGTTGGGCTGCGCGGCGAGCCGTAGGCGGCGGTCGGAGCGGTCCCGCTGCGACGGCAGCATGCCGGCCCGCCAGGCCGCGACTCGGGCGCCGGTGGCGCGCAGTTGCTGCGCCAGCACCGAGCCGTGCGAGATGGAGCCGGCCAGCACGGCGAGGATGAGGATCGTGCCTTCGGCGATGGTCGAATAATAGGCCGACACGTTGAGCACCAAGAGGATGTTGACGACCATCATCAGGATGTAGGCGCCGAACACGGTGCCGACCGGCCCGCCCTGGCCGCCGCCGAGGCGGGTGCCGCCGACCACCACGGCCGCGAACATCGAGAGCAGCAGCGGGTTGCCGACCAGCGGGTCGCCGCTGCCGGTCTGGGCGCTGATGAAGACGCCGGCCAGGCCGTAGCAGCCGCCGGCGATGACATAGACCATGAAGCGCACGAGCACGACGTTGACGCCGACGGCGGCGGCCGAGTCGGCATCGCTGCCGACCGCATAAAGCGCGGTGCCGAACCGGGTGCCCTTCAGCCAGAGCCAGAGCAGCAGCACGACCCCGATGACCACCAGCGGCATCGGCAGCCAGTTGGCGATCGCATCGCCGAGATAGAAGGCGCCGAGGTCGGGGGCGACGAAGCCGCCGGGCTTGTCCATCACCAGCAGCGTCACGCCCTGCAGGATGAACATGGTCGACAGCGTCACTACGATCGGCTGCATGCGCAGGACGGCGATGAAGAAGCCGTTGAAGGCGCCGACGGCCATGCCGATGCCGATGCCGGCCAGCGTCCACAAGGCGACGCTGGTGCTCGGCGCCATCGGGTCCATGCTGGAGGCGAGCACGACGTTGACCAGCGAGATCACGGCACCGGCCGACAGGTCGAAGCCGCCGGAGAGGATGACGACGGTCTGGCCGATCGCGGCGATGGCCGAGGTGGCGCCGCCGCTCGACAGGAACGACACGTCGAAATAGGTGAGCGGCCCGGCGCTGACCCAGTCGACGAGGAGCAGCAGGGCGACGAACACCACCGCGGCGACCAGCGTACCGCGGTTCTTCACCAGGGCACGGCGCAGGCCGGTGCCGCGCGCGGAGGCATCGCCGCCGGCAAGGACGGGCGAGGCGCCGATCATGCGACGGCCCTCGCCATGTGGTGGTCGTGATCGTGGCCGAGCGCCGGGCGCATGATCGCCGGCTCGGTGATGGCGTCGCCTTCCAGTTCCGCGGCGACGCGGCCGTCGTAAAGCACCAGCACCCGGTCGCACTGGTGGACGAGTTCCGGGATTTCGGTGGAGTGCAGAAGGATGGAGCCGCCGGCGGCGACGTAGTTCCGCATCATGACGTAGAGTTCGTGCTTGGTGCCGACGTCGATGCCGCGCGTCGGGTCGAACAGGAGCAGGATGCGGCTCTGCGCGACCAGCCATTTGGCGATGGCGATCTTCTGCTGGTTGCCGCCGGAAAAGGCGCCGGCGCGTGTCCACAGCGCGCGGCGGTCGACCTCTACGGTCGCGAACGCCGCATCGACGGCCAAGGTCTCGGCCTTGCCGTCGATGACGCCGTAGCGGGCGAAACGCGACACCACCGGCAGCGTGGCGTTCTGGCGGCCGGACAGTTTCAGGAAGAGGCCTTCCGATTTGCGGTCCTCCGGCACGAGGCCGATCGCCATGTTTGGACGCAGGGCGTCGGCCGGCGAACCCAGCCGGACCGGGCGGCCATCGACCAGCACGGTGCCGCGCCTGATCTCCGCCATGCCGAAGCAGGCAAGGAACAGATCCTGCTGGCCCATGCCCTGCAGCCCGGCGATGCCGAGAATTTCGCCCTGGCGCAGATCGAAGCCGACGCCGTCGAGCTTGTGCCCGACCGTCAGGTCGCGCGCGCCCAGCACCGGCGGACCGAACGCCTGGGCGCCTGCCGGCTTGGGCGGAAAGGTCTGGGCGATGCTGCGGCCGATGATCTTTTCGATGACCTCGGCGTCGGAAATGTCCTTGACAGAGGTGGTGACGATGTGGCGGCCGTTGCGCAGGATCGTCATGGTGTCGCAGAAGGCGCGAACCTCGCGCATGCGGTGGGTGATGAAGACGATGGTCGTGCCCGCGGCCTTGAGCCGGGCGATGATGTCGCCCAGCCAGTCGACGTCGCGGCCGGCGAGCGTCGAGGTCGGCTCATCGAGCAGCAGGATCTTCGGCTTGCGGTAGACGGCACGGGCGATCTCGATCTTCTGGCGCACCGACAGTTCGAGCGACGACACCTCGGCATCGAGATCGACCGAGAAGCCGAGGTCGTCGATATGGCGCTTCACCGCCTGCCGTGCCGCCGAACGACGGATCAGCCCGGTTATGCCGGCCGGCGCATAGGGCAACAGCATGTTGTCGAGCACGGAAAGGTCGCGCACCAGGGTCATTTCCTGGAACGCCGTCTGCACGCCAAGTGCGTGGGCGGCGCGCGGCGAACCGTAGGCGATTTCCTTGCCGAACACACGCACATGGCCTTCGCTCGGCCGCACCAGCCCGGACAGCAGCTTGACCAGCGTCGACTTGCCGGCGCCGTTCTCGCCCAGCAGCGCATGCACGCTGCCGGCGGCGATGCCGAACGTCACGCCGTCGAGCGCCACGGTCGGGCCGAAAGCCTTCCGGATGCCGTCGATCCCGACGGCCGGAGCCTGCGTCTCAGGTGTCATCATGCTCGACTGCTGTCGCCTAACCTTCCGGATGGTGCGCGGGCTGAAGCGCCCGCGCACCGCATTTTCGTCCGGGAGGACTATTCCTCGGGCTGGCCGACAAGAGCGGCGTTGAGGCCGACCTCCGGTGTCTGCTCCGAGAAGATCGAGGCGAACCAGCCCGGATTGCTGACCAACGCCGGCTTGAAGGCGTTGCAGCCGGCCTTCATCTCGGCCCAGGTGCCTTCCTCGCACAGCTTGATCGTCTCGTTGGTGACGACCGGCAGCGGCAGGATGGTGGTCTTCGCCACCTCCTTGCCCTCCAGCGCCTCGACCGCCAGCTTCAGCGCCAGCGCGCCGGAATAGGGCGGCGAGGCGTAGGAAATGCGCGGAGCCCCGAGCGGCGCGTAGGGCGAGGCGGCGCCTTCGACTTCCGTGCCTTCCGGCAGCATCTGGATGCGGCCGCCATTCGAACCCTCACCGGCGCAAGGCAGCAGCTCGCTAGTCTTCTTGCCGGCCTCGAGCTGCATGGAATTGGCGGTGAAGCAGCCGACCTGCATCCACAGGCCGTCGATGTCGTCCCAGTTGCGCGTCGCAAGGATCTTCGACAGCTCGGTGCGGGCGACCGCCTGGCTCCACATGCCGACGGCTTCGGCGACGATCTTGATGTCGGGGTGCTTGGCGAACACTTCCTTCGCCGCCTTGGTGCGCAGGTCGTCGACGGAGGTGCCCGGCACGCCGGTGATGGCGACGATCTCGCCCTTGCCGCCGAGTTTCTGCACCAGCCATTCGGCGGTGACGCGGCCGGCCTCTTCCTGGTCGATGTGCACGTTGTAGGCGCAAGGCTCGGTGATCTCGGCGTCGTAGGCGAACACCTTCACGCCCTTGTCGCAGGCGTTCTTCACCACCTGGTTGAGCGCGGTCGGCGAGATCGGGAAAATGACGATGGCGTCGGCACCGGCCTGCACCATGGCGTTGATCTGCTGGATCTGCCGCTGGGCGTTGGGGCCGGCCACCTGAACCTGCAGGTCGACCTTGTCGGCGAGGCTCTTATGGGCCGCGATGGCCTTGACCATGTTCGCCGCTTCGGCCTGCCAGTCGTTGCCGATGAAGCTCATGCTGAGAAATATCTTGTGCTTTTCGGCCGCTTCGGCGCTGGTGACCCCGAACGCGCAAAGCGCTGCCCCCGCCAGCAGCGCGAGCCGCCGGGCGATACCTCCGATACCCATATTTTCCTCCCTGTCGATCCGAAACGGATGCCTCCGCGATGGAGCGATGCTCCTCGTTCGCCATCCGAACGCGGCGACCCTAACATGATTTGATCTAAGATCAATGATTAAATAAGATGGGTCTGCACCGCGCCCTTGACGGAATCGCGGCGAAGCTTCCAAGTGTCGCGAAACAGCGCCGCGATGGCGAAAAGACGGGAGTGCGAACGGCAGATGGTTGGAGCGGCCTTTCGCGGGGCGGGCGTGGCGATCATGCCCCTTTCGAAGGAAACCCTGCAGGATCAGGTCTATCGCAACGTCACCGAGCTGATCCTCGATGGCAGCATCGTGCCCGGCGAGATGGTGACGGTACAGAGCCTGGCCGACGCGTTCGGAGTGAGTCCGATGCCGGTGCGCGAGGCGTTGAAGCGGCTGACGGCGGCGAACGCGCTTACCGTCGTGTCGGGGCGCTCGATCGGCATCCCGGCGCTGAACCGGGCACGCCTGAGCGACCTGCGCAACGTCCGGATCGTGATCGAACCGACCGCCGCCGCCTGGGCGACGGAGCGCATGGACGAGGCGACGCTGGCGGTGCTTCTGCGGCAGCTCGGCGACCTGGAAAACGCCATCGCCGCCGGCGACGTGAAGGCCTATCTGCGCGCCAACTACGCCTTCCATTTCTCGATCTACCGTGCGGCCGGTTCCGAGAACATGCTGAAGATCATCGAGGATCTGTGGCTGCAGATCAGCCCCTACTTCAACATGCTGCACGGTTCCTACTCCACCGCCAACGAACACCACCAGGCGATGGCGGCGGCGATACGCCGGCGCGACACCGAAGCGGTTCAGGAAGCGATGCGTGGCGACATCGACTCGGCGTTCAACGTGCTGATGCGCCTGCTCGACTGACGATTTTTAGTGGAACCACACCATTTTTCGCGCCGCCCGTAACTGTTACGTGCTGGAAACCCGGCGGAAACGCTGCGAAAGGTAAGCGTACAAACAAACAATTCTAGAACTGCGACATGACGGTCGCGACGAGGGGCAGACTGTTGCGCTGGGGGAGAAGGCGGGCGCCGATACAGGCGCACCGCGACAGTGGGCCGTCGGCTCGCGGCGGGGAAATCTTTGCCAGAGCATCGCCATGGCCGAGGTGACCACGCCGGGAAACGCATCGGCCAAAGCAGGTGCCGTGCCCACTCCGGTTGGCGCGCCGCCGGCCGCCCGCAGCGCCGGAGGCTGGACGCGGCCGCTTCGCCTGCATCTCAGCATCGTCATCATCACGCTGCTGGTCATCAGCTCGGTGCCGGCGATGTGGCTCAACTACGAGCAGGGCAAACGCACGGCGCTGGCCGCGGCGGAAGAGCAGATGAGCCTGCTCGCGCAACACACGATCGACCGCTACCGCAGCGTGTTCGGCGACGGTTACTCCACGGCGACGATGGCCTCGGTGGTGGCGTCGCTGCGCACGCCACCGACGGACGATCTCGAGGCCAAGACTGATTTCCTGATCAAGGCAATCCAGGGATCGCCCTACATCGACGGGCTTTTCGTCGGTTTCGCCGACGGTGGTTTTCTGCACGCCGTCGCCGCCGACCACAATCCGCGCTGGCTCGAGGCGCTGAAGGCGCCTCAGGCGACGGCATACGGCATTCGTACGATCGATCGCCCGCCGACGGGCGCGGTCTCGACCTGGCGGTTCCTCGATCGGAACGGCAAGCCGCTCGCGGAGCGTTCGACGACGGATGTCAGCTACGATCCGCGACGGCGGCCCTGGTACAAGGCGGCGCAAGGTGGAGAAGCGGTGTCCGTCGGCCCTTATGTGACCGCTACGACCAAATCGCTGGCGCTGACCCTGGCGGTGCCGACGGCGGACAAAACGACCGTCGTCGGCGTCGACGTGCTCCTCGAAACGATCAGCCGGCTGCTGCAGCAGGAGGCCGTGTCGGAGCACGCGCGCGGCTATGTGTTCGACGGCCAGAAGAAACTGATCGTGCATTCCGACCCGGCGATCATGAACGGTATCCTCGAAAGCTACCTGAGCGCCCCGAAAACCGCTGCTGGGCCTGTGGCGACCGATCCGGCGCTGGACGCGGTCAAGGAGCAATTGCGGGTCATATCCGAAAACCAGAGCCGGACGGTGCGTTTTCAGGTCGGCGACGAGCCTTACATCGCCCGCATCTCGTCCGTCGGCTTCTCCGATCTCCTGCGCGGCAACACCATCGTGATTGCCGCGCCTCTGTCCGATTTCACCGGAGCCGCCGACCGGCTGCTGACCAAGTCGCTGATTTTCGCGGGTATCGTGCTGCTGGCAGGGATTGTCGCGGCGCTGCTGGTTGCCCGGCTGGTAACACGAGCCTTGCAGTCGCTTACCGACGATGCGCGCCAGATCGGCAATCTCGACTTCGAAGGCCATTCGTCGACGCGCTCCTGGATTGCCGAAATCAATACGCTCGCCGGCTCGCTGGCGTCGGCGCGCGAGGCGATCCGTACCTTCGCGCTGTACGTGCCGCGCGAACTGGTGCGCCGGATCGTCACCGCCGGCCAGGCCAGCGCCGGGCAGGCGGTGCGGCAGGAGGTGACGGTGCTGTTCACCGACATCCGCGACTTCACCACCATCTCGGAGCAGCATTCGCCCGAGGATGTCGTCGGCATGCTTTCGGACTACTTCCAACTGATGAACGGCATCGTCGAGCGGCACCGCGGCGTGATCATCCAATATCTCGGCGATTCCATCTATGCGATGTGGAACGCGCCGGTAGCCGACGCGACACATGTCGACGATGCATGCTCCTGCGCGCTGGAACTGAAGCAGGCGATCGACGATCTCAACGAACGCAAGCGCAAGGACGGGCTGCCGGAGCTGGTGACGCGCTTCGGCATCAATACCGGCGTCGCCGTGGTGGGCAGCGTCGGGGCGGAAGCGCGGCGCCAATACACCGCGATGGGCGATACGATAAACGTCGCCTCGCGGCTGGAGGGCATGAACAAGCAGTTCGGCACCACCATCCTGGTCAGCGAGGCGGTGTACGACAGGAGCAGCGAGTCGTTTCGCTTCCGCAGCCTCGGCGCCGTCCAGGCCAAGGGGCGCAGCGAGCAGGTCGAGATTTTCGAGCTGGCGGGACGGGAACCGGCATAGTGCCGGAAGGCCGGTTATGGCTCTTTACGGCGCGAGCCAGCGGGTGAGCACGGTGCTACGCAGCAGCCAGGCCACAAGCCAGCTGGCCAGTAGCACAAATGCCGCCGTCGCGCCGATCGCGGTAAGCGCCTGCGCCGGCGTTGCGGCCGGGGTTCCCAGGATGTTGTAGGCGATCCGCTCAAGGATCAGCACATGCACGAAATAGATGCCGAACGTGCAGGCCGAGAGCGATTTGACCAGACGGGAGGCCGCCGGCACCGACCTCTGTCCGACGAACATGAGAAAGACGAAGGCCGAGACCGACATCAGCACCACGTTCGGCGTGGTGTAGACGTGGAACAATTCGACATAAGCGCCGGCTCCGAGGCTGTAGATCCGTGTCAGATGGCAGGTGACGCCGGTGAGCACGATGTAGACGGCAAGCGAGGCGACGGCGAAGGCCGGCGACGGCGAGGTGAGATGGCGGCGAATGAGGTGGCCGACCACGAGATAACCCGTGCTGCCGAGCGTGATGTAGTTGGCGATGGGCAGCGGCCAGCCGGTCAGGTCGGACACAAAACGCAGCGACAGCAGGAAAAACCAGACGCAGGCGAAGTAGATCGCCGGGCGGTCGGTATCCTTGAACAGCCGCCGCAACACGGGCAGAAGCAGGTAGAGCGCGGCAAGCTCGTAGAGAAACCAGAGATGGTAGACCAACGCGCCCTGCGTGAGGTCGACCAGCGCGCCAGCGATCTCGCCAGGCGTCGGCCAGCGGCCGCCCATATAGATCGGCACCGCCCGGTAGATGACGCTCCAGGCGACCAGCGGCACCAGCAGCTTGACCAGCCGCTTGCGCACGTCGCGGAAAGGGTGAAGGTCGTTCTGCTCGTTCGAGCCGAGCAGCAGGAAGCCGCTCACCATGAAGAACAGCGGGACGCAGATGCGCGTGGCCGAATCGATCAGGTTGTGGACGTTCCAGACCGCCGGGGGTGTGGTGGCGATCTGGTACATGACCGGCGACGACGCGTGCAGCAGCACCACCAGCGCGATCGCCACGACCCGGATGAAGTCGATCGCGACGATGCGCGTCGCTGATCCGGCACCGTCGCGGCGCCTTGCCGCAGTTGCGTGGTCGGCCCCGGCGGGGGCCGCGCTCGCAGGCGTTGCGACAGGTTGCCCGGGCGAGGAGTCAAACGACATGGCGCAGGCGGGTTCGCATGTGTGGACGGCGTCGCCGGTCGTGTGCCATGGGGCTCAGTCCCTGCGCCACACGGTCCGGTTGACGTAGTCGACGTAGCTGAGCACCACACGCAGGATCTGCTTCGAAACCGGGCCGGCCTCGTAGTCGCTCACGGTATGGAACACACGCTCGCCAGCCACATGCTGGGCCGTGACGATCTCGACCGCCTCCAGCACCCGCTCGCTGCGCAGCCCGCTCATCACCAGGGTGCCGACATCCATGCCCTCGGGGCGCTCATGCGCGTTGCGCAAGGTGATCGCGGGCAGGTTCAGCAGCGATGCTTCCTCGGTGATCGTGCCGCTGTCCGACAGCACGCAGAAGGCCGACATCTGCAGGCGGATGTAATCGATGAAGCCGAACGGCTTCATGAAGGTAATCAGGGGATGGTCGATCGGCTCACCCAGGGCGTCGAGGCGCTTGCGGGTGCGCGGGTGCGTCGAGACCAGGATCGGATAGCCGTACTTTTCGGCCAGGTCGCGCAGCGTCTGCAGAAGATCGCGCAGGTTCCGCGGCGTATCGACGTTCTCCTCGCGGTGGATGCTGACGATGAAATATCTGCCGGCGTGCAGGCCGGCGCGCGTGAGCACGTCGGAGGCCTCGATCTTCGGCCGGTAGAAGTCCAGCACTTCCTGCATGTGCGAGCCGCTCTTGATGATCGTCTCGGGGCGGATGCCCTCGGCGATCAGGTAGCGGCGCGCATGTTCGGTCAGCACCAGGTTGATGTCGCTGAGGTGGTCGAGAACCTTGCGGTTGAGTTCCTCCGGCACGCGCTGGTCGAAGCAGCGGTTGCCGGCCTCCATGTGGAACACAGGTATCTTGCGGCGCTTGGCGGCGATGACGGCGAGGCAGGTGTTGGTGTCGCCGTAGAGCAGCAGCGCGTCCGGCTTCTCCTGCTCGAACACCTCGTCGGACTTGGCGATGACGTCGGCGATCGTCCGTGCGGCCGTGTCGCCGGCCGCGCCCAGAAAATAGTCGGGCTTGCGGATTTCCAGGTCGTCGAAGAACACCTGGTTGAGTTCGTAGTCGTAGTTCTGGCCGGAGTGCACGAGGACGTGGTTCACGTGCCGGTCGAACTCGGCGATCACCCGGCTCATCTTGATGAGTTCGGGCCGGGTGCCGACCAACGTCATCACCTTCAGCATGGCGGTGTCCTCTCGCCGAAATGATCGCCCGTCACCTTCCGCATCAGGTGCGCAGCTCGTCCTGGATGTAGTCGAGCGTGAGCAGCAGCTTCTTCACGCCTTCCAGATCAAGGCGTTCGGTGTTGTGCGAGGTGTAGTCGTCGATGTCGGAGATCTTCGTCTCGCCCTCGACGAAATACTTGTTGTAGTTGAGATCGCGGTTGTCGGCGGGAATGCGGTAATAGCGGCCGAGGTCGGTCGCCTTCGCCATTTCCTCGCGCGCCACCAGCGTCTCGTACAGCTTCTCGCCGTGCCGGGTGCCGATGATCTTGACCGGGTTGCTGGCATTGAAGAGATCGCGCAGCGCCAGCGCCAGATCCTCCAGGGTGGAGGCCGGCGCCTTCTGGACGAAAATGTCGCCCTGCGCGCCGTTTTCGTAAGCGTGGATGACGAGGTCGATGGAATCCTCCAGCGACATCAGGAAGCGGGTCATGTGCGGGTCGGTCACGGTCAGCGGCAGGCCGGACTTGATCTGGCTGATGAACAGCGGAATGACCGAACCGCGCGAGGCCATGACATTGCCGTAACGCGTCGCGCAAAGGGTGGTGCCGTTGGCGATCATGCGCGACTTGGCGACGACCACCTTTTCAGCCATCGCCTTGGAGATGCCCATGGCGTTGATCGGATAGACGGCCTTGTCGGTGCTGAGGAACACCAGCCGCTTGACCGACTGCTCCACGGCCGCGTTGAGCACGTTCTCGGTGCCGAGCACGTTGGTGCGCAGCGCCTCCATCGGGTAGAACTCGCAGGACGGCACCTGCTTCAGCGCGGCGGCGTGGAAGACGTAGTCGACGCCGGCCATGGCCTCGCGGACGCTGTCGTGGCTGCGCACGTCGCCGATGAAGAACTTCAGCTTTTCGTTGTTGAGCGCGATGCGCATGTCCTCCTGCTTCTTCTCGTCGCGGCTGAAGATGCGGATCTCCTTGACGCCGGTGTTGAGGAACCGGCGCAGCACCGCGTTGCCGAAGGAGCCGGTCCCGCCGGTGATCAGCAGGGTCTTTCCATCGAACATCTCAATCTCTCCGCAGATCGGCGGCGTGCATGCGCCGGATCAATTCAGGCCAATCGGCCGCGACATATCCGGTGGCGGCGGTAAACTTGCTGGAATCCAGCGATCGGTCGATGACGAGCCGATCGTCGCGGACGATCTCGATGTCCTTGCCGTACTGGGCGGCGATCAGGCGCAGCAGCTCATATTTGGAAATCGGCCTGGCCGACACGTGGAACAACCCGCTCAAGGCAGGCAACGGCACCACGACGTCGCGGATCAGCGCGGCCAGCTCGCTGGTCGGCAGACCGGAAAAGATGGCCTTCTCGAAGCCGCGAACCTCACCCTGCTGGGAAAGGAACCAGTCGACCAGCGAGTTCGACGAGCTGAGTTCGCGGCCGATGATCGACGTCCGCAAGGTGACCGCGTTCGCGTATTCGACGAGTTCGCCGAGATGTTTCGACACGCCGTAGAGGTCGGTGGCGTCGGCGGTGCGGTCCTCGGTATAGTTGCCGGTCGCGCCGGAAAACACGCAGTCGGTGCTGATATGGATGACGCGTGCTCCGCCGAAAGCGCAGAGGCGGGCAAGCTTGTGCGGAAAAAGCGCATTGAGCGGCAGCGCCACCAGCGGGTCCTTGACCGCGGACAGCTGCTTGATCAGGCCGACGCAGTTGACGACGACATCGGGCCTGGTCTCGCCGAGGACGCCGACCAGCGCGTCGCCGTCGAGCACGTCGACATTGGTCAGCAGCGCGCCTTGCTCCTCGGCCGAGAAGAAGCGCAATGCAGCCGAACTTCTGACGGTCGCCGTCACGTCGTAGTCGTCGCTGCCCCGAAAGGCGCGAAAGACCGCACTGCCGAGCATACCGCTCGCCCCCAGGACCAGGATCTTCATTCTAGCCATGGCGGCCAACTCCTATTCTCGCCCGGAGAATCTCGATCAGTCTCGCGGCCGATTGACTGGCATCGAAATGAGCCTCGAAATAGGCTTTGCCGGCGAGTCCGATCGCTTCCCGCCTATTGGCGGGCAAAGATTGCAAGGTCAAGATTGATTTGGCCAGCCCGTCGGCATCCTCCGCCGCGGTGACGAACCCTGCGCCAGCCGCGGTGACGATGCGGGCGCCTTCGCCGTTCAGGGCGCCGACGATGGGTCGTCCCGCCTGCATATAGGCCTGGATCTTGCTGGGGACGGTCATGTTCAACGCGGGATCGTCGCGCAGCGTCACCAGAAGCGCGTCGGCCCGGCGAAAAACGCCCGGCATCGCATGCCGGTCCAGTGGACCGACCAGCACGACGTTGCTCAGGCGCTCCTGTTCGACGCGGCTGGCGAGGCTTGCCGCTTCGCTTCCGGTTCCGGCGATGATGAAGCGGATGTGCGGGTGCGCCTTCAGCCGCCGTGCCGCCTCGACGATGGTCGGCAGGGATTGAGCGCGCCCGAGGTTGCCGGCGAACACCACGCTGAAACAATCCTCGAACCATTTCGCGACGTCGTCGGGCAACTGGATCTCGCCACCCTCCGGGTCGGGCGCGAAATTGGGCAGGTAGGCGATCTTGGCGCTGTCGGCGTAGGCCGAAACCGGCTTGGAGAACGCCTCGGATTGCACGAGCAGCGTGTCGGCGCCGGCGTAGATCATCCTGACCAGCCAGCCGACCCCTGCAAGCACGAACCTGTTCTTGACGAAGCCCGTCGCCGCGAGGCTCTCGGGCCAGAGGTCCTGGACCCAGATGGCGACATGGGCGTTCTTCAGCTTGCCGATCAGCGCGGCGGGTATCGCCTGCGTCAGCGGAGAGATGCAGAACACCAGCACGGCGTCGAACTGCCGGCCGCGCAGCAGCCAAGGCAGCCGCGTAAGGCCGGAGACCACGAAGGACAAGTAGTTCAGCGACAACGAAAGCGCTGAACCCCGGCCACGCGGCCAAAGCGGCAGGCGGATGACGTCGATGCCTGCATATGTCTCGTACTGCACGCCGCCCGCTCTATAGCCTTCGGCGATGCGGCCGCTCGGATAGTTGGGCTTGCCGGTGGCGACCGTGACCTCGTGGCCCAATTCCGCCAGTTTGCGGACGAGATCGTTGATAAGGAACGCCTCGGGCCAGAAATATTGCGAGACAACGAGGATTTTCATCCAGCCGGCCCGAGGCTGATGAAATCCGGCGCCGGCGTACTTGGCTCGAGAAGCCAGCGATAGGCTTGCAGATATGTCGCGGCGATCGCATCCCAGCGAAAACGGCTCGCCGCGTAGTCGTGCGCCCGGGCGCGCATCACCGCCAGATCGGCCGGGGCGAGTTGTACCGCCTGCTCGAGACTGCGGGCCAGCTGGTCGACGTCGTTGTCGATGATCCAGCCGAGGCCATGTCCCGGCAGGTCGCCCCATGGCGTGGCCCGGGTGGTGATGACCGGCAGGCCGGCCATCAACGCCTCGGCGACCGTTATGCCGAAATTTTCGCTGTAGGTCGGCAAGACGAAAATCGAAGCCTGCCGGAACGCGGTCCACCGGTCGGCGCCGAACACCGGAGGCAGGAGGCTGACGTGATCGCCGAGCTTGAGCTCGCGGATGCGGTCGCTTATGCGTTCGGCATAATGCGGTTCTCCGTGGCCCTGAATATGCAGGATGTGCCCGTTGCGATCGCGTAGCCGGCGCCAGGCGTCGAGCAGGTCGAAAATCCCCTTCTTTGGATCGAGGCGGGAGAAAAACAGCACGATCCGTTCGCGTTCGACATTGGCCGGGATTGGCGCGAAGCCCTCCACGCTGACGCCGTTCGGGATCGTGGCGATGGGGGGCGACAGGCCGAGCTGCCGCAAGGCGTCCCGCTCCTGTTGCGAATTGACGGCAAGCAGGTCGGCCTGTTGCAGCGATCGTCGCTGGTAAAGCCACCAGGCGATCTTCTTCTTCAGGAATTTGTGCCGCAGCGCCCACGGTTCGAGCGCGCCATGCGGGCTGATGACGATTTTCGCCTTGCGGCGTCTCGCCTCGCGAAAGGCACGGAACTCGAATGGCGTCCAGATGCCATGGATGTGGACCACGCCATCCATGACGCCGTGCGGCGCAGCGTGGAGCCGTTCGCCCGACATGCCTGCGACAAACGTGGGTGGAGTGCCGCCGTCCGGCTGGTTGCCGCTGACGAGGTCGGCGGAAACATCCAGTTGCCGCAGCGCCGCGCAGAGCGGCAGCGCGACGCCAGTGACGCCGCCGCCGTGCCGGCTGGCATCCCGCACCATCGTGGCAACCGACAGGCCCACCGCCAATCTCTCGTCTCTGATCCCGTCCGCCGTTGGACCGCTAGCCGCGCGCTAGCCGCGCGGCGCGGCGGTACAGGCGGACGAGCGGGTTTTCCCGAATGGCGCCGAGTGTCGCCTCGACGCCGGCGAGCCGTGCCGCCATCTGTTGCACCGACCGGTCGAGTTCGCGGTTCCGAGTCTCCATCTCGCCCATGCGCGCCTCCATCCGCACGAGGTCGGCTTTCAGGAGCCGTGCAGCCTCGCTGTTTTCGATGGCCAGCCGTTCCTGCAGCGGCGGCTGCCATGCGGGAAAGGGGAAGCGGAGCAGATGCCGGACCTTCGGCGAACCGTCCCGGCCGAGAACGCAGACGATCGAGTTGACGACGGCGAGGGCGTCCGGGCTGGTGTCGGTGACCCCGAGAAGATCCTCGTAGAAGAACTCTGCCCCGGCATAAGCCGAAAAGCTCGTCTCGTCGATGTGATGGACCTTGTGATGGATGTTGCCCTCGGGTTCCCGATAGGGAACGTTGACCAGCAGGCGTCGGCTGAAGCGGAAGCGTCGCGCCAGTTCCAGGCCGTCGTCGACATGTTCGAGCGCGTGGCGGGAGACGACGTAGTCGAACGTTTCGTCGCGGCCGACATAGTCCTCCGCGGTGGCATGGACGTATTCGATGTTCGGCGCGGCATAGTTCTGCGCCGCATAAGCGATCGTCTCGGCGGACGGGTCCACCCCGACGATCCTGGTGCCGGGAATTTCGGCGAGAGCGTGCGCGCCATGGCCGACGCCGCAGCCCAGATCGAGGATGCGCAACGGAGCGGCGGGCAGGCGTTCGGCTTCGATGACGGCGCGAAAGAACCGGTAGCTGCTCTTGTGGCGGACCGTTTCGGCCAGATCGTGCGACTCTCCGGGAATCAGCCGCTCCCCGTCGTTGAATATGCGCTCGTAGTCGTGGCTTGCCATGCGATCCCTCGGTCCGTCGAACGGCGCAACAACGCCGGTCCGCAACCTTTATTGACGTGAAAGCTCGACCTCAAGCATCGGAATGGCGATCAGCACGCCGGTTTCCAGCTTGGTATGCGCGTTGAACACCAGCCCCTCATGCACCCAATGGTGCTGGACATGGTCCTGCAGCGTGCCGCTGGCGACGGCGACGGCGACGCTGTAGATGCCAGGCGCCAGCGTCGGCATCTCGAAGCGGAAGCGGGCCTGCGCCGTTTCACCGGCTTTCATGTCGAGCGGAGCGGCCGCGTTGGCGGCGAAGGTATTGTCGCCGAAGATGTACTGGCCGAGCCGGTCCTTGACGATGAAGCCGGAGATCACCGAGGTCAGCGCCTCGTGCGCCGTGAACGATATGACAAGCTCCGCGACCTCGCCGCCGTGGACGGATGCGAGGTTGCGGCCGCTGACGTCACGCAGCGCGCAGGAGATGATTTCCGCGGCGCGGTCGCCGAAGGCGCGGCCGTCCGCGTTGGGATCGGATTCAGGGGCGTTCAGTTCCACGACCACCGTGGCATCGGTGGACGATTCGGCCGCGCTTGCCTGAGGCGCGGCCGCCTCGTCCACACCCGTATGCTGCTGGTAGAGGTAGGCTAGGTATTCCTCGCAGACGACGCGCGGGTCGCCCTGGGCGCGGATGGCGCCATGATCCAGCCAGACGACGCGATCGCAGAAATTCATCATCGCGCCGGTGTCGTGGCTGACGAAGAAGATCGAGCCGTTTTCCTTGAATTTTCTCAGGAAACGCATGCATTTCTGCTGGAAATAGGCATCGCCCACCGCCAGCGCCTCGTCGATGACTAGGATGTCGGCGTCCACATTGGCGATGACGCTGAAGGCCAGGCGGACGAACATTCCGCTGGAATAGGTCTTCACCGGCTGGTCGATGTGCTCGCCGACCTCGGCGAAGTCGATGATGGCCTGCATGCGGGCGTCGACCTCCGCCGTGTTCAGTCCGTAGATGGCGGCGCTGAGGTAGACGTTCTCGCGCCCGGTGAACTCGGGATTGAAGCCGGCGCCGAGTTCGAGCAGCGCGGCGATCCGGCCTTTGGCCGCGGTGGTGCCGATGGTCGGCGTCAGCGTGCCGCAGACGATCTGCAGCAATGTGGACTTGCCCGAGCCGTTCTGGCCGATGATGCCCAACGTCTCGCCGCGCCGCAGCTGCACCGAGACGTCGCGCAGCGCCCAAAACTCCTGGTATCGGGGTTTGTCGACCCGAAGCCGGGGATAGAGCCAGCCGAGGAACGGGGAGAGCAACCGCTTCGCCGAAGGGACCACCATCTGGCGCAGGCGGTCGTCGGGCCGCCTGTAGAGCAGGTAGACCTTGCTGATGGACTGCGCTTCGATCGCGACTTCAGAGGACATCCGCGAACCCCTTGCGGATCGTCTGGAACCAGCTGAAGCCGCCGGCGAAGATCAGCAGCGCCGCAAGCCAGTAGACCAGCGTCACCCGCCAGTCGGGGACGACGCCGAGGATGACCACCTCGCGGACCTGTTCGACGATGACGGTGAGCGGGTTGAGGTAGAGAACCGGGCGGTAGGCAGCCGGCACGACCTCCATCGGGAACAGCACCGGCGAAGCGAACATCGCTATCGTCACCACGATGCCTACCAGATGCGCGAGGTCGCGTACGAACACGCCGGTCGCGCTGAGGAAATAGGTGAGGCCGAGAACCAGCAGGGCAAACGGCGCCATGACGATCGGGACGAGCACGATCGTCGGCGGGATACTGCCCTGCAGGTAAAACAACATCAGCGAGATCAGCACGATGCCGACGAGGAAATTGATGGCCGCGCCGAGCAGCGGCACCAGCGGCAAAAGCTCAAGCGGGAAGATGACCTTCTTGACGTAGGAAACGTTCGACAGCACCAGTTGCGGCGCGCGCGTGATGAATTCGGCGAAAAAGCCGTGGACGATCAAGCCGCTGAACAGCAGCAGCACGAAATTCCCCTGAACGTCCGGCCCCGATCCCCATCGCATCTTGAACACGGAGACGAAGACGAACGAATAGAGCGCGAGCATCAGCAGCGGGTTGAGCAGCGCCCAGGTCACGCCGAGGATGCCGCTCTTGTAGCGCGCCGCGAAGTCGCGCTTCCAGAGCTGCAGCAGAAGGTTGCGGTTCTGCCAGGCGCTTTGAAAGGCGTCGACCGGAGACAGCTTGGTTGTCTTGGCGGTGTTCATGGACAATGAGGTCCTTGCGGGTGCCGGCGGACGACGATGCGCGGAGCGTCCATCGGCATGGGCGCTCAGGCGGCGGCCGGCTGCATGACGAGGTCCTTCGCAGGAGGGAAGGGGGCGATTTCCAGCCGCGGGTGACCTTGCGCCCAGGAGACGATGGCAAGGTCCGCCTCGTTTTCGACGAGCACGGTGACCGGAAGCGAGCACAGATCGGCGACGGCGATGGAGAGCGCGAGCCCGGCGCGGTCGTTCCCGTGGGCGACCAGTCGCCCGTAGCCATGTTCTATCACCCGTCGCAACAGTTTGCGGACGGTCTCGGTCGGGAGCGTCGCCCTGACGGTCCGCCAGCTTTCCGCACCGCCGGGCGCCTGCCGAAGTTCGGATCGGTGCACGACAAGGGCATCCCCAATCCCGCCGCTTCTCGTCTCGAAGCCCGCCGGCCCATCCTGCGACGACGGGCCGTCCCCCGGCTCCGCGCAGGCGACGAGCGCCGGTCTCTCGCCTGGATGGGCGTCTGCGACGAATTCGAGATATCGCGTGTCCTGCGATGTAAGGTTCGATCGTTCGCCGCCGGCGGATTCACCCGCCGCCTTGGCCTGCAGCGCGGCGACCTGCGCCTGCAAGCTGTCGAGCCTCTGCTGCATCACCTGCTTTTCGGCGTATAGCGCGTGAATTTCATGATACAGGCCGCGCAGGCGGGGAATGCGCATCGCGAGAGATCGGGTCGCCGATTTGGCGAACCGTCGTGCGTTGACCGAACGATTGCGCACCGCCCTGCCTGCCTGCAGAAGTCTCCAGGCGAAGCTCCGGTGGCGTATCTCGGGCGAGAGCTGCCGAGCCGGCACTCCCGGCGCAGTGTGGTCGCGGCCGTGTGCAGCGGCGAGTTCGGCCAAATTCTCGGCGCCGATGAATTCGCCGAAGGCGCGCTCCATCGATTCGAGCGTGAAATCGTCACGGAACGCCGCCTGCGCGTTGCGTGTGGCCTCGTCATAGAGGGCATGGTCGGTCGCCAGCCGCTCGAGTTCATTGAACACGGCGCTCGGGAACAGCCGGTCCGCAACCACGCCGCAGTTCTTCGCCGCGACGTAATGTGCCGGGGCGGAGTAGTCCGGGCCGTGAAAGAGGATCGGCCGTCCTGCCGCGAGGTAAAGCACGAGCTTGCTCGGAAAGCTGTATTGCGACACTTCCTTCATCGCCGGATCGAACGGGTAGGGACAGTAGAGAATGTCGCAGGTCGACAGGATGAAGGCGGCGTCGGGCTGCGACTTCCATCCCAGGAAGCTCACCTGCCGCGCCGGCGCCTCCGGCGGCTTCTGCGGGCCCATCACGACGATGCGCACCGGCCTGCCGGCGACGCGCCAGCCGGCCATCGTCATCGCCTTGACAAGCTGCAGCCACTCCGTCGCCGCATAGAATTGGCCGGCCATGCCGATCACCAGCGGCTTTTCGACCGTCTGCCCGCTGTCGGGATTGTTCTGCGCCATCGTGCTTGCATGGCTTGATATGACCGGCACCGCCCGCACCCCGAAATTCTTGCGGTAGAGTCCGGCCATGGGCTCGGAGGCGGTCGCCACCATGGTGCTGCCGCGGATAGCCTCGTCGAACAGGCGCTGCACCTCACGCGTGGTGATGCCGTTGATTCTGTTGGCCTTCGCCCACCAGCTGAACGGATCCCATACATGGGTATGCAGCGGCACGCCGAGGCCGTCGGCGACCGCCCTGGCCATGCGGATCGTGGTCTGCCCCTGCAGGACGGCCCAGACGCGGTCCACCTTCTGCTCCTTCCCGAAGGCGACGGCCCTGCGGGTAAGCGAAGCGACCGTGGTTTTCTCGATGAATTTCTCGCCGGCGAGAGAAACCAGCGCGGAGGCTTTCCGCAACAGGCGCCTTTGCGGCAACCAGGCCCAGTTCTCGTTGGGCTTGGCATGGAATTCGACGGGAACGTTGTCGAACTCCGGCGCTACCTTAACGTCGATGGTGGGATTGGCGACGATGAAGCAGCACAGGCCGTCCCGCGGCAGGAATCGCGCCATGGCCGACAGCACGAGGCCGCCGGTGAGATTGTCGCAGGGCGGTACGTCGGAGAGCAGGAGTACTTTCACGATTTGTCTTTGCCGTGGCGTGAGGTCATTGCTGCTGCGTCCGTCCCGCGATGATCCGCCGGTAGAGCTCGGCGGTGCGTCTGGCCTGGTCGCGAATGTCATAGTGACGTTCCGCGAGCTCGCGGGAGCGCCGGCCCCGCGCCTCGCATTCGTCGGGGTTTCGCACCAGGTGCTCGATTGCTTCCGCCAGCCGCCTGTCGTTGCCGGTCGGCACCGAGACGCCGGCGTCGGGCGCGAAGGTCACGCCGGGCAGCGATGTCCCCTCCAGCGACAGCACCGGTCGGCCGCACGCCATCGCCTCGATCGCCATGAGGCCGAAGGCCTCGGCTTTCGACGGCATCGCAAAGAAGTCGCAGGCCGCATAGGCGTCGCGCAGCAGGTCTTCGTCGTTCGTCCAGCCGAACTCGATGATCTGGTGCTTGCCGATGAAGCGGTCGAAATGGCCGGTCTCCTGGAAGGACACGATACACAACCGCAGCTCCGGATCGATCCCGTCGAGCGCCCGGATGAATTCCGCAAGTCCCTTGAACGGGCCGGAGAAGGCGCGCAGGAAAACCACCGGCAGACCGGGGCGCACGCCCAGCCGGGCGCGTGCCGCCGCCCTGTCGCCGGGCTGGTAGCGCGTCAGGTCGAGCCCGAACGGTATCAGGTTGAAATTGAAGTGCGCGGCGAGCGGCGAACGCTCCGCCATGTCGAGCATCCATTGCGACGCGACGATGATCTCGGCGACGGTATTCTTGTAGACGCGGTTCTTCCAGGCGAACTGCTGAGCCGTCCGATCGGATTTCATCGGAAAGGGCAGTTGCAGGTCGGGGCACGACCCGCAGCCTTCAAGCCAACGCACGCACTGCAGGGGGTGGATGCAATGTCCGGTCATCGGCCATGGGTCATGCCATGTCCAGACGGTCGGTTTACGCCTGGTCACATAGGGTAGCGCCGACAGGCTGAAGTAGCCGTCATGAATGATGTGCAGATGAAGGAGATCGGCCTGGCGCACCACCTTGTGCGACGGCAGCGTCCAGGAATGCGGATGCAGGCGCGCATGCATCGACAACCGGCGTTCGACGATGTTGAGCCCGCGTGTGACATGGCGACTTCCGGGATAGTCGAACATTCTCGACACGAAGTCGGCATCGGACTGCTTGTTCCAGTAGACGAGTTGCTTCGATTGAACGCCGTTTGCCTTCAGGTGGGGGGTCAGATCGTAGCCGTTGAAACGTCGGCCCATAAGGTCGCCGGAATTGATCTGGACCACGTCAATTGCCGATTGCACGGCTGGTCCCGCTGCCGCCAGGGTCCGGTCAGCGTCGCTGCCACCTGCCCCGGCGGTCGGCGATCGGGCGCCGGCGATGCTGGAGATGTTCATAACTATGTTCTCTCAGGCGCCCTGCGGTTAGCGTCTTGCCCCGGCCGTCGTCCGTCTGCGCTACGGTTTCATGAATGGAGTGGGTCTATATTCAACGGGCATGGGCTTGTCGAGGCTCGTCTGCGCTTGCATCCGCGGTGGTCCGCCGCTCTCGGAGAGCGCCGGAAGGTTCGACAGGTGCCTTCAGATAACCGCGTGCCTCTGCTGCCGTCCGCGGACTTCTACTCGGCTCCTTCGAGTTATCCGGAGTAAATTAATGGAGGTGGCGACGATCTCATAGATTAACATTGAGTTATCGAAGTATGTACTGCATGCTGTTGCCGGGTCGGCACTGGAGGTCGTTTCGATGAATGAAGCCGTCGAACATTATCGTGGCCGGAACGTCCTGGTTACGGGCGCCGGCGGCTTCATCGGGAGCCATCTCACCGAGGCCCTGGTGGCAGCCGGCGCAAACGTAACGGCGCTGATCCGGTACAGTTCCTCATCCCGCTGGGGCAATCTGGAATACGCCGGCGCGCCGACGAAGCGCGCGCTGAAGGTGGTCGCGGGATCAGTGGAGGATTGCGACTTCATGATGGCGGCGCTGAAGGGCCAGGAGATCGTCTTTCACCTGGCTGCGCTTATCGCCATACCCTATTCCTATGTCGCGCCGCGCAGCTATCTGCGCACGAACGTCGAAGGCACGCTGAACGTTTGCGAGGCAGCGCGCCGCCTCGGCGTCGGTCGCGTCGTTCATACGTCCACCTCCGAGGTTTACGGCACGGCGCTGCGCGAGCCGATCGACGAGGAGCACCCGCTTCAGGGGCAGTCGCCCTACTCGGCCTCCAAGATCGGGGCGGACAAGATCGCGGAAAGCTACCATCGTTCGTTCAATACGCCGATCGTTACCCTGCGCCCGTTCAACACGTTCGGCCCGCGGCAGTCGGCCCGCGCCTTCATCCCCACCATCATCACGCAGGCGCTGACGCGCGACGTTATCGAACTCGGCGCCCTCGATCCCATGCGCGACATGACCTTCGTCGACGACACCGTGTCGGGATTTCTCGCGGCCGGCGTGGTCCCGGGCATCGAAGGGCAGACAATCAACCTTGGTACAGGCGAGACCGCCTCGATCGGCGATTTTGCGAGCAAAATATTGCGGCTGATGAATTGCGACAAGGATGTCGTTCAAGATCCGAAACGGATAAGACCAAAAGAGAGTGAAGTTCTTAAGCTTGTTTCAGATAACAAAAAAGCGAGAAAATTGCTCGGATGGGGCCCGTCAATCTCGAATGAAGAGGGACTTGTTAGAACTATTTCTTTCGTGAAGGAGAATATAGACTTTTACAGACCTTCCCTTTATAGTATATGAATTTCTGAGACGGAGGCGCGCTGTGAAAGCAATCGTCATGGCCGGCGGAAAGGGAACGCGCCTTCAGCCCTTCACCGCATCGTTTCCAAAGCCGCTCGTTCCGTTGGGCGACATGCCGGTGCTCGAACTCTTGTTGCGCCAACTCAAGCTTGCCGGCGTCGGGGAGGTTATCCTCGCGGTCAACCACCTGCATCATCTGATCCGCGCCTTTTGTGGCGACGGGGCGGAGTACGGCCTGAAAATAGACTATGTTCTGGAGAAAACGCCCCTCGGCACCGCCGGCCCCATGGCGGCGGTGCTGGATCGCTTGGGCGAAGACTTCATTGTTACCAACGGCGATCTCCTGACCAATTTCGATATCGCCGAGATGGCGATGCGGCACCTCGAAATCGAAGCGCCAGCATCGATCGCCGTTTTCGAACGCAGGTTGAACATCGATTTCGGCCTGGTCGAGGTCGACGAACGCATGCGTCTCAGCGGATACCGCGAAAAGCCGTCCTACACCCACCTGGTCAGCATGGGCCTTTATGTGTTGAACAGGGACGCCGTCGCGCCTTTTCTGAAGGTCGGAGAGCGACTTGACATGCCGGACCTGATGCAGCTGCTGGTCGGCGCCGGCAAGCCCGTGCAATGCCACCGGCAGGACTGCGTCTGGCTCGACATCGGCCGCCCGGACGATTACGCGGCCGCCCAGTCGCTGTTCGAAACGCAACGCGACGTGTTTCTCAAGGCTTGAGACCGATGGCGGTGGCGCTGGTGACGGGAGCGAACGGCTTCCTCGGCCGTTCCGTCTGCCGGGAACTCGGGGCGCGTGCCGTCGACGTCGTGAAGGTCGGCCGCGTCGCCGGCGAAGCAACGATCGTGCTGTCAGACAGACCGACGGCCGGCGAAATGGCGCGTATTTTTGCCGAGACCAAGCCGGATGTCGTCTTTCACCTGGCGGGAACGAGCCGCGCGGACGACGCTGCCGAGCTCTACCGGTCGAATGTCGTGCTTGCCGACGCCGTGCTGCAAGGCGCGCTCGCAAGCGCTGCGCGGCCGAGGGTTCTGCTGATCGGCAGCGCCGCGGAATATGGCGTTCCCGTTCACGCGGACGGCGTCGTGCGCGAAACCGACCCGTGCAAGCCCCTGTCCGCTTATGGAATCTCCAAGCTGGCGCAGACGCATCACGGGCTGTCGGCCGCTGCGAGGGGCCTGCCGGTAACGGTCGCGCGCCTGTTCAACCCGGTGGGCGTCGGCAGTCCGCGGACGACCGCGCTCGGCAGCTTCGTCAAGCAGATCGCGGCGCTCGGGCCGTCCGGAGGCGTGCTGCGGACGGGTCAGCTGAACGCGGTCCGCGATTTCGTCGAGGTGAACGATGCGGCGCGCGCGATCGTCGACCTGGCGGATGCAAGGAATGCGACCGATCGGATTTTCAACGTCTGCTCTGGCGTGGGCGCTCGGCTGCGGGATGTCGTGGCGCAGTTGGTCGGCATCGCCGGTGTGCCGATCTCGCATGAGATCGAACCGGCGCGGCAGGGGACGAGCGATATCGCGGTCGTGGTCGGCAGCGTCGAGCGGCTGCACGGTGTGGGTGTCAGTGTGCCGGTGCCGGATTTTCCCGCGATCCTCATGGAGATGCTTTCGGCCGAACGCGGAACATTGCGCGGAGCGCGCTAGGCTACAGCCAGACCCGAAAGTTGCTGCCTTTCGCGACAAACGACGGGATTGCTCGGACGTCGATGCGTGTTGACCGGCTTCCACCCGCGCAGAGCGGGCTCGCATGGTCATGCCGTGGTCGGCATCGACGCGGCCGGATGACCCGCTGTCGATCCAGCCCGGGTGAAATCCCGTTTCCGCATCATTTGATGTAGGAATATATTCACAAATCGCGAAATGGATGCTATGCTGGTCTCTTGAGCTGAGGAAACGGCGGTGGGCTGGAAGGCGAAGACCGAAACGGAGACGGAGCTGGCAGTGCTGGAGCGCATCGTCGCGATGCTCTTCGCGCTGGCAGGTCTTGCCGACCGTGCAAGTCGCGCGTCTCCGCCCTTGCGCTTTTTCGTTCTTTGGCTGCTGCGTCGCGCCGAAACCGCTGTCCGGGAGTTCGTCGCCGGACCGGCGGAGGACGTCCGGCTTGCCGTCCGCAAGGGCGGCAATGCCTCTGATGCGCTTGAGCTCGCCCTGTCGTTGCAGGCGCTGGCGCGCGATATCGAGGATTTCATCGCGCAATGCCCGCGTTCCAGCGACCATCGCGATGCCGCCGGCTGGAGTGAAACGCGGCGACACCGCCGCGAATCCTCCCCTGCGAAGCGGAGGAGGGGGACCACGCGAAGCGTGGTGGAGGGGGCGTATGCGATTACCCCGCATTTCTGCCTTGACGCACGCTACCCTGACACGTCCTGAAGCGAGCGCTTACCGCAATGAATGGCGATCGAACCTGGAGCCGAAAAAGTCGCCGACTTTTCGGACAAAAATCATGCGCGGAAAAAGTCATAGGGCGCAAGAACGTACCATCGCGACACGGAGCAGCGCGGGTCCGAAGCCGTCAGGCCCTGCCGGTATAATGAATGGCCAGCAGGGTGATGTCGTCGGACTGATCGACGCCCTGCTCGAATGCCGTCACCGCCGATAGCAGTTCGCGCGTCATCGGATCGGCGCCGCCGCTCTCTCCGCCGCGCGCGAGGTTTCGCAGCAGCCGGACCTCGCCGAATTGTTCGCCGGCTGCGTTGAATGCTTCCGTCACCCCATCGGTATAGAGCACCAGTGTATCGCCGGGGGCGAGGTCGATCGATTGGCTGGTGAATTCAGCGGTGGCGACCGCGACCGCGATGTCGCTGGTTTGGGTCACGACCTCGGCGGTGCCGTCCGCCGCCACCCGGATCGGCGAGGCGTGGCCGGCGTTGACGAAATCGACGCGGCCGGTTTGCGGATCAAAGACGCCGAAGACCAGCGTCACGAACATCATCTGGTCGTTGTCGACGACGAGCAGGTCGTTGAGCTGGCGCACGCAGGCGGCCGGGTCGTTCTCGAACAGCGCGATCGCTTTCAGCAGCGTTCGCGAGATCGCCATGAAGAAGGCGGCCGGCACGCCCTTGCCGGACACGTCGGCGATCACGAACACCAGGCGGCCGTCGCTGCGCTCGTAGAAATCGTAAAAATCGCCGCCGACCTCGTTGGCCGACTGCATCATCCCCTTTACCGCGAAGGTCGGGCGCGGCGGGAACTCCGCCGGCAGCACCGAGCGCTGCAGGTCGCGGGCGATCGCCAGTTCCTGCTGCAGCGTCGCCAGCTTGGTCTCGCGCACCAGCGCCTCGCGCAGGCGGGCGACAAGTTCGGAGAGGCGGCGATGCTGCTCGACCACGCGGCCCGACATCTGCTGGAGCACGGCGGCGATAGGGCCGAGCTGGTCGTCCTCGCGGATCAGCCGCGCCACCGCGTCTGCTTCGTCCACGCTGCCGCCGCGGCTTGCCGCGACGATGCGGCCGAGATCGCTCAGCACCTCGTCGCGCGCCCCCGGCTCGAGCGTCTCGGCCAGCGATTCCATCTGGCGGCGCACGAAGCGCTCCTGCCGGCGCCGCTGCAACTCGCGCTGGCGGCGCGAATCGTTGAGGGCCACGAGGTTGTGCCGCAGCTCGGCGATCGCCGTGGCGATCTGGCCGATCTCGTCGTCGCTGCGTCGCACCAGCGTCACGGAGGTGTCGCCGCGGGCCAGCGCTGCGAGGATGCCGACGGCCCGCCGCAACGGCTCGAAGCTGTAGCGGAGGTAGAGGTACAGGCCCGCCACGGTTGCAACGGCGACGGCAAGCATGACAGCCAGCGTCAAGGTGGTCAGCCGGTCGAGCGCCAGCAGGCTGTCGGTGGCGTCCTGCGCGGCGACGAGCAGGCCCGCCGAGCCGGCCGAGATGTCGGCCAGGGGGATCGCCGTCACCGCGTACAGGCGGTCGTCCAGCTTGGCCTGCTGGACGGAGCCGACACGTTGCGGGAAATTGAGCGAGAGGTCTTGCCACAGTTCCGGTCCGGTGCCCTCGACCAGCCGGCCGCGGGTGCTCACCAGATAACTCTCTGCGTCCATGGCATCGGCGAAACTGCGCAGCGGCCGGCTGGCCGGGGCGCCGAGCGCCAGCACCGTCGGCTGGCCGCCCCAGGTTTCGAAGCGTTTCGCGGCGACGATGCGGAAGCCCTCCGACGAAACCTGCCGGATACCCGAAAGGGCTTCGCCGTCGAGGATGGCGCCGATCGTGCTGATGTCGAGCAGCCTGGGCGGTTCGGCCTGCGCGGAATTGGCGAAGACGATCTGGCCCTGCCGGTCCAGGATCTGGATATCGGACGCCGCGCCGGCGGCCATCCAGGCCTGCGCCATCGCCAAGGCGCCGCGCCGCAGGGCGGGAAGGTCGGCGGCGCGCATGGCCTCGGTCACCATCGCATCGGTGGCGAGGCGTTCGCGCAGCTCGGCCAGGCGCTGCGTCTCAGTGAACAGGATTTCGCGCCACAGCGCCTCCTGGCCGGCAAGCGCGATGCGGGTGTACGGCCGTGCCGCCAATGTTTCGCGCTGCAGCCCGATGACGGCGAGCGAGCCGAAGGCGAGGATGAAGGCCAGGGAGACAAAGACCGCGATGCGTGTGCTGAGCTGCATGAGCGCGCCTCAGGCCGGTATCGGAGCCGGTCGCCGGCCCGGCAAGGCAGCGGCAGCCGTCAGAAGCGCGGCCGCGGCGATCGTTGCCGCGAAAGGCAGGTCGAGCGAACCCGCTGCTCCGGCCGTCACCAGTGCCGCGCCTGCGCCCAGGCCGAGCGCGGCCCATGGCCGGCCGGCGTCTTCGCCAAGCCGCTTCATGCCGCTGCCCGCCGCAATGCCGAGCAGGATGCAGGCGACGGCCGCTTCCGGAAGGCCGGCTATCAGCACGGGGGGATAGGCGAGCACCAGCGCGGCGACGGCAAGGACGGTCGCGCTGGCGAGCGGCGGCATCGCCGGTGCAAGCAGCGCCGAGAAGGCGAGCAGGGCGATCATTCCGCCTCCGGCAAGATAGGCGTCGAAGCCGACGCCGGCCGGCAAAACGACAAGGATCATCGCGCTTGCCGGCAGCGTGATCAGTGCCAGCAGCAGATCGGATCGACCAAACCGGCGAATGACCGGCGTCCCGGTCCCGTCCGCCCAGACCCTGCCGACGGCGATGAACGGCGTCGCGATCAGTATGGCCAGTCCGAGCAGGAGGAAGCCGGATCGCCGCCCGATGGCTTCCGCGTAGAGGCTGGCAAGCAGGGGCGCGCAGAGCAGCGCGGCGAAGATCAGCACCGGGGCGAGCTGGCGCGGCCGCGCGGAGAGCGGGCGTTTCAGCAGCGCGGCGGCGACAAATCCGGCGGACGCACCGACGCCGCAGCGCAGCAACACGAAAGGATCATACTCGCGGCACCAATAGGTGGCCCCGGTGCACACGCCGAACAGCAGGCAGCCCAACCCGACAAGAGCCCCGCTGCGCCCGGCCGGCGTCCGCCCGAGCCATACGCCGACAGCGGCGGCTATGAGTTCGACCAGCATGGGCACCACCGGCGCCCATGCGGCCGAGACCAGCGCGGATTCCCGGTCGATGGCGAAATTGGCGATATAGGGGAAGGCTGCGCCGTACAGACCGAGCAGCAGCGCCAGGCGCCACACGATGCCGGCACCGCCGGTCGCCGGTTCGGCCCGGGGTTCGAAGCCGTCGATCGATTCCGAAAACGCGTAGCGATCCCGCAACGGCTGCAGGATGGTCTCGACCTGGCGGCCGAGGCTGCCGTCGAAATCGATGGCCCGGATGGTGGCGACGGCCTCGACGAGCTTTTGTCGCGCCGCCCTGACCTTTTCGACGCACGACGCCAGCGCCCGGGCGGCTTCCGCCAGGGGGCCGCTGTCGCTGTCCGGCGGTTGCACGGTGAAGTCGCCGTTCGTGACGCGGTCCATGTCGGCAAGGAGCCGGCGCTGGGCCGGTTGCCGCTGGAACGCCTGGAAGCCGGCGAGCAGCCCCCCTGCCACGGCGCCGGCGAGCAGCGCGGTGAGGGCCAGGGCGATGCGGGCCTGGAGCACGGCCTGGCTGATCAGGGGCGTTTCTGCGGCAACAACCAGCGTCGCATGGGTGCCGCCGCCGGAGATCGGAAAGCGCACTCCGTCGACACCAGCCGCCGTCGCCGAAATGGTCCTGCCCGAGCCGTCGAGCAGCGCCATGGCGTCCACCTGCGGCGAGCTCTCCACGACGCGCTGCAGATAAGGCTCGACGCCGGGCAGGCGGTCGAGCGGGATGCCGAACTGCAGGGCGCGCGACAACTGCGCCGCGACGGCCTGGCCAACCGCCGTGGCGCCGGTGCGGGTGGCCTCCTCCACCGAGGGGACGCTGCGCCGCAATGCTGCCTGGAGCATGAAATGGCCGGCGAGGCCCACGGACAGCGCTACCACCGCCGCGAGCAGCGCGACAGAAAGCCGGGCGCCAGCGCGGTCAGACGGCATGGCGCTCTTCGGTCTCGTCGACCTGCGATACCCCGGCTGCCGCATGCTCGAAATCGGCAACGGCCCTGTCGACCGAGTGGCGCACCGCCCTGGCGCCGACGAGGTCCGGCGACAGGCCGGGATCGTCGGGCAGGGGGGCATCCTGCCGCAGCCATATCGCCAACTGGCGAAAACCACGCCCCGAGAGATCGGACATGCCGCGCGCCACGAACAGCACCACGAGCAATGCCAGCGGCACCACGATCGCGGCTTGCCTGGCCAGCCCCAACAGCACGGCCTGCGCATGCTGGCTACGCGCTTCGCCGGAAACCGTCAGCGCCAGGTGGCCGACGGGTTCGCCAAAATCGTTGCGTATGACCTGGCCGACGACGATGCCGCCGGGCTCTTCGACCCGCCACCGTTCATTCTCGATGCGGTAGCGTGTGGCGTTCTGCCATGCGGAGGGAATCGGCTCGCCAAGACTGCCGCGGTCGGTGTTGAACAGCGAGATGCCGTCGGGCGAAAATACTTCGACGGCAAGGATCTGGCTGTCGCTCAGCTTGGTGCGCTCGATCAGATCCTGCACGACGCGGATGTCGGAGAGCGGCAGGCCGAGCCCGACATTGGCTTCGATGGTGTCGCGCAGCTGCGTCAGAAGATAGTCGACATTGGCTTCGGCGGTGCGCAGGCGCAGTCGGTCGAGGCTGCCGAACACCAAAGCGGCGCACAGCGCGAGGCCGATGCCGGTCGCGCCGAGAATCGCCAGTATGATCCGCGAAGTCGATGCCATGCTGAGTTCTAGTGAGTCGGGGTGACCCGTGGCAACGGTATACACGCCGTCCACAACGGTCATCCGATAAAACCTATCGGTTAGAATAACGCTCTGCTAATCTGACGATGCTCTTATGGAGCTTCCCGCTTTCATGACGCTGCGATGATTCGGCTTGCATTCCGCACTCTACCGGTTTTTGCCGTGATCGTCGGCTTCGCGATGTTCCTCGCCGCCTACATGAATTTCAGCGGCGTGCGGTCGGCCTATCTCGACCTGATCCGCTCGCGCATGAGCATGATGGCCGACGGCATCGGCAACGACATCTCGGCCGCGCATGCGCTTGGCATCCGCCTGACCGAACAGACGACATTGCCCGACCTGCTGGCGCGCCAGGCGGCTGCCGATCCGCTGACATTGTCGATCGACGTCGTCGACGACGGCGGCAAGGTGGTGTTCAGCAGCGACGGGACACGCGTCGGGTCGCCCGACGACGCCGGCGCGGACACGGTGGCGTTCCGGCAGGAGGAGCGTGTCGTCAACGATTTCGGCGCGCCCGTCGGTGCCGTGGTGATCCGGCTCGACCGCGGCGCGATGGACAAGGAAATCGACCGGCTGCGCCTGGACATCGTCAACGGTGCGATTCCGGCCGGGCTGGCGGCGGTGGCGGCGGGCTGCCTGATCTGCCTGCTGCTGCTTACCCGTTTGCACGAGCGCGTCAGGCGCTCGATAGACCAGAACCCCGATGACGATCCGATCCGGCGCGCCTCGGCGGAAATGGCGCGGCTGCAGCCTGACGGGCCGCCATGAACAGCCTGCGCGTCCGCCTTTCGGTCACCGTGCTCGCGGTCCTCATCGCCGCGCTGCTGTTTCTTTCGTTTCAAACCGCGCAGCGGGCGCAGGCGATCCTGCAGCCGGAACTGGAGCGCAAGGCCGCGACGGTGGCCGGTTCGACGGCGGCGCTGATCGACCGCGCGCTCGAGCTCGGCATTCCGGTCGATCGCCTCGAAGGGCTGGATGCGCATCTGAGTCGGGTGCTGAAGGCCAACCCCGACCTCTCGTTCATCGCGCTGCGCGACGCAGGCGGCGCGGTGCTTTATCAGGCAGGAGCTTCCGACGACGCGGGTGCCGCCAACGCCGCTCCGACCGGCCAGGTCGTCAGCGTGCCGGTTGCGCCGCGCGGCGGGCGGGCGGATGTGCTCGATGTCGGACTGGACCCCGCCTTCGCCCGGCAGGTCGTCTCGACGCTGTGGATCGATCTCGCCATCATCATGTTCGTCACGGCGATCGTTGCGCTCGAACTGGTCTATGTCGGTTTTGGCGCCGGCCTCTACGGTGCCATCGAAGGCGTTGAAAGCAGGCTGAGGACATTGCGCAGGGGCGACCTGCGCCTGCACCCGCCGGTCGATGCGGGCAGCGAGTTCGGCCGTTTCGCGCGGGCGCTCGACGACCGTCTCGGCAAGCTCCACGAGACGTACGCGGTTCTGCAGAAACGCGTCGGCGAACGCAGCGACGAAATCGCGCGGCAGACGCTCGACCTTGTGCGCGGACGTTTTCGCCTGGGCGAAGGCGTGATCGCGGCGCCGGTGCAGGTGATCGCCGTACGCGCGCCGCTGTTCGTGTTCATGCTGGCGGAAGAACTGACGCGTCCGTTCCTGCCCGTCTACATCCGCGCGCTTGCCAAGCCGGTGCCGGGTCTTTCGCCGGAGCTCGTGGTCAGCCTGCCGATGATCACCTTCCTGATCATCGTGGCGCTGGCGCAGCCATTGCTCGGCAGCATCACCGAACGCATGGGGCGGCGGCGCAGCCTGATCGTCGGCGCCGGGCTGGGGCTTGTCGGCTACTGCGCCTCGGCGCTGGTCGGCGACCTGCTCGGCCTCACCCTGGCGCGGGCCGTCTCGGCCGTCGGCTTCGCGCTGGTGTTCGTCGGCGCGCAGGGCTTCGTCATCGATTCCACCGACATAAGGCAGCGCTCGAGCGGCATGGCGATGTTCATCAGCGCCATCCTGGTCGCCGGCCTGTGCGGGCCGCCGATCGGCGGCATCCTCGCCGACAGGATCGGCATCCCCGGTACGTTCCTGGTGGCGGGGCTGTTCTCCGGTTGCAGCCTGATGCTGGCCTATCTCTGCATGCCGGCGACAAGCCCGCATTCGTCGCAGGGGCCGGCGATTCGCTGGCGCGACTTCTGGCCGATCGTGTCGTCGCCGCGCCTGGCCGCGCTGTTCTTCCTGTGCGCCATGCCGGCCAAGATCATTCTCGTCGCCTTCTGCTTCTTTCTCGTGCCGCTGCAGATGGAGGCGGTCGGCGCCACGCAGGCGACCACCGGCCGCTTGCTGATGATCTATCCGATCGCCATGGTCGCGCTGGTGCCGTTCTTCGCTTCGCTGGCCGATCGATGGAACATGCGGGCGCATTTCGTCGCGGTCGGCGGGCTGGTCGCGGGCGCAAGCGCATTGGTGCTGCTGACCGGCGCGACAGGCATCCTGCCGGTGGCGGCCATGCTGCTCGGCCTCGGGCTCGGGCAGGCGATCAGCATCGCTCCGCTCTCCGGCCTGGTCGGCCAGCTCGGCCGCGAGCTGCCGCAGGGCATCAGCGAAAGCTCGATCTACGGAATTTTCCGCCTGGTCGAGCGCACCGGCAATGCGCTCGGTCCGCTGGTCGCCGGGCTGCTGCTCGGCATCTACGGCTTCTCCACGACGGCGGCGATCATCGGCGCGGCGGTTGCGGTCTGTGCTTTGTTGTTTTTCGCCACGATCGGCCTGGCCCGGCCGGCGGGGATAGGATTGCCGGCGGCAAGGAGCTGACCATGATGCGACGGCGCGTGTTTCTCGGCATGGCGGCAGGCGGATTTGCCGGTGCCGTCGTGCCTGCCTTCGCGGCGGAGCCGACCAAGGCGGGCAAGCCGTTCCGGATTTACCGAGTCACCTATCGCGGCCGCACCGAGGTCGAGGACGGGTTCGACGATTATCTGGCCAGCAACGGCGTGCCGGTCGAGTTCATCGAGCGCGACGCCGATCGCGGCGCCGCGAAGATGTCCGGCTTCGTCGACGAGATCCGCGCACTGAAGCCCGACCTCGTCTACACGTGGGGAACGCCGGTCACGCTCGGCATCGCCGGCCGCTTCGATGCGCCCGACAAGGAAAAATTCATCACCGACATTCCCATCGTCTTTGCGCTGGTGGCGGCGCCGCTCAATGCCGGGCTGGTCGCCGATCGCGCCGTTCCCGGACGCAACCTCACCGGCGCGGTGCATGTCGTTCCGACCGAGACCCAGCTCAGGGCGATGCAGGCCTATCGACCGATCGACCGCCTCGGGGTGCTCTATACGGCAACCGAGCAGAATTCGCTGTCGATCGTCCAGGAACTCAAGGATTTGCAGCAGCCGATGCAGTTCACCCTGGTCGAACGCCAGTTCCGGACCGGCGCCGACGGGCGGCCGTCACCGGACGGCATCGAGGAGCTGATCGCCGAGATCAAGCGCGAGGGCGCCAACTGGCTCTATCTGTTGCCCGACACCTTCCTCGGTACCCAATATGACCGCGTCTCGCCGGCGGCGATGGTCGAGGCGCTGCCGACCTTCGGCGCGGCCGAGCTGGCGATCCGCCAGGGCGGGGCGCTGGTCGCGCTGATCAGCCGCTATTATTCGGTCGGCCAGCTCGCCGCCTCCAAGGCGATGAAAATCCTCAAGAAGGAGGCAGCGGTCGGCGACATCCCGATCGAGACGCTGAAACGCTTTTCGCTGATTATTAACATGCCGGTGGCAAAGAAACTCGATCTGTATCCACCGATCGACATGCTGAACTATGCGGAGGTCCTGACGGGCTAATCCGCTGCTGGACGGGGGCGTCCGAATGGTCGAGGTCATGGCCGAAGGGGCCGCGGAGGGGCGTTACGTCGATCTTTCGGCGTCCGACCTGGACGCCGTGTTCGCCCTGCATCTCGTCGCCACCGGCGCGGTCGGCCGTCCTGACCTGATCAAGCCGGAATCGCGCGCGTTCTTCGAGCGTGTCCTCGGAGGCGCCGGGCGCATCGTCGGTTTCCAGCGTGGCGAAACGCTGGTGGCCTATGGCGTGTTGCAGCTCGACCTGCCGGCCTCCGAAGATGCCCGCCCGGCCTTTGGTCTGGACGCCAGCGATCGCCTGGCGAAACTTGCCGGCGCCTCGGTGCTGCCCGACGCCTGGGGCGTAGGCATTCATGCGGAACTCATCGAGCGCCGGGTCGAATTGGCGCGGCGGCTGGAGACGGGACATCTCTATGCCACGGCCGCGCCCGGCAATGCCCGCAGTTGGGAGAACCTGCTCGATGCCGGTTTTGCCGTGCGCGGCCTGATCGAAAAATACGGCGGTCACGTCCGCTACCTGCTCTATCGGCAACTTTCGGCGGATGCGACCGGGCGCCCTGAAGGCATCTGGTGTGATGCTCGCGACGTCGAGCGGCAGAAGGCGCTCGTCGCGGCCGGCCATGCCGGCCTGAACTGGCGCCGACGCCCGGATGGCGGTCGCGACATCGAGTATCGGGGCAGGGGATGAGCGGCATGTTCTCGTTCGCCAGCCACTTGCCCGAGCAGGCGGTGTCGTCCGAAGCGGGACCGCTGCTTGCAATCGATCTCGGCGCAATCCGCGCCAACTATCGGGAGATGCGCCGTCGCTACCGCGGCAAGACCATATCGGCCGTGGTGAAATCAGACGCTTACGGTACCGGGCTCGAGGCGGCCGTGACGACACTTGCCGGCGCGGGCTGCCGGGTGTTCTGGGCAAACACGCTCGACGAAGCGAAACGCGTCCGCGCCGCCGCCGGGGACAGCATTCCGTATACTCTGATGGGGCTCGGCGACGCCCATATCCGCGATTTCGAGGCGGCGGCGGTTATCCCGGCCTTGGCGACGCTTGGCGAGATCGAGCACTGTGCCCGGCACGCGATGCTGGGCCAGCGCAGGATCGCCGTCGCCATCCAACTCGACACCGGCCTGGGGCGGCTTGGCCTGGGGGAGGAGGAACTCGCTTTCCTGGCCGAGCGCCCCGACATGCTGGCGCCGCTCGACATCCAGCTCTGGGTGTCGCAACTCGCCGCCTACAATTTGCCCGACGACCCGGCCAATGACGAGCAGCGTCGCAGGTTGCTCGGCTGGCTCGCACGGCTTCCGGCCGCGCCGGTCAGCCTGTCGGCCTCGGCCGGCGTGTTCATGCCCGCCGACTGGCATTTCGACATGGCCCGCGTCGGCAGCGCCTTGTACGGCGTGCAGACGTCGATCCGGCGGCAGGCCGGATTACGGCCCTGCTACGAACTCAGCGCGCCGTTGATCCGCGTCGCGGAGTATCCGGCCGGCCGGCGTCTCGGTTATCGCGGCGTCACCGAACTGCGGCGGCCGTCGCGCATCGCCACCGTGGCGATCGGCTATGCCAACGGACTGCCGCAGCGCTTCGCCGAGGTCGGCACGGCGCGGCTCGCCGGCGTCACGGTGCCACTGGTCGGCGGCATCGCCATGAACCTGACCATGCTCGACATCACCGACCTTCCGGCCAACGTCTCGCTCGACGGGACCAGAGCGATTTTCCTCGACCACCAACAGCCGATCGAGCCGATCGCCGAACGGCTGGACTGCACGCCCAATATGGTGTTGACGCAGATCGGGGCCGCGACCCGCAGGCGCTATATCGGCGGCTGAACTCAGCCCTTTGCCTGAGCGGCAAGCGCCTCGGCGCGGTCGGCGTGGATCTGGAAGAGTTTCGCGAAGCCGCTGATCTTGAACACCTCTTCGACCGGCCTGCTCATGCCGGCCAGCGTCAGCGCGACGCCGGTCGCCTTGCTGCGCCGGGCGGCCAGCAGCAGAACCCGCAGCCCGGCGCTGGAGATGTAGCTCAGCAGGCCGAAATCGACCAGCACGGGAGCGGTGTCGTCGAACAGCGGCAGCAGGGCTTCCTCGACCGCACGCGCCGAATTGCTGTCGACACGGCCGACGGGGGTCAGCACGACCACCCCGTCCGTCATCTCCTTGCGGATTTCCACTTCAGTCTCCTGTCATTCGCCGTGGTCACGACCCGGTCATTTTGGTCAAGGTGAGTTGGTTGCGGCCGTCGATCCTGCGATAGCGCATCTCGTCCATCATGGCCCGCACGATGTGGATGCCGAGGCCACCGAGCGCCCGCTCGTCCAGGTCGGCGTCGATATCCGGGTCGGCCGCCGCGGTCGGGTCGAAGGCACGCGCATCGTCGGCGAGAACGATGGTCACACGATCCCCATCCGCCGTCAGCCCGACCTCGATGGTGTGGGCGCCGTCATCATCATAACCATAGCTGATGGTGTTGGTGAGAAGTTCGTCCAGCGACAGGTTGATGGCATGCGCGACCACGTCGTCCAGGCCGTGCGTCGCGCAGAACGCGTCGATGCTGGTCGCGATCCGGCCGATCTCGGCAAGGTCGTTGCGGATGGTCAGGTGCAGCGCGGGCGGTTGCAGACGAAATTTCCTTCCGGTCTCATGCGTCGTCGGCGTCACCGGCCGCGACGATCCTGTACACCGCCTCGCGGCCGAAATTCTTCGGCAGGTCCAGCAAACCTACATACTCCAGCCGATAGGGCTGGCGATAGGGCTCGCCGAGCAGGCCGGCCTCGTGCTGCAGCGCGTCCATCTCGGCGCGCAGCAGGGCGACGAACTGCTGCGAGGCGTAGGTCTCGCCGGCACGGGCGACGGCCTCGATGCGCGCCGCCCGGTTGACGTGGTGCCCGTAGATCATGCTGCGGCCGGTCAGCGGGTGCAGGCCGACATAGACGGGCCCGGCATGCAGCGCGACGCGGAAGCGCGGCCGGCTGCCCAGGCCGGATCCGTCGATCTCGGTGGCGTCGATGCTGTCCGCCAGGCCGGTGGCGTAGCCGGCGAGGTCGAGGGCCGTCTCGGCGACGGCGTGGATCGCGTCGCCCCAGGTGTTGATAAGGATCGGCGGCTTGGCCCGCGTCTCTAGCTTCTGCTGGACCTCCGCCAGGAAATCCCACAGGAACGGGATTTCGTCGTCGCGTATGGCGGAGTAGGTCGCCATGTCGGCAAAGATGATGGCCCTCACGACCAGCGGGCTGGTGCCGATCGCCAGCGAGGCGGCGTTGCTGGGAAGATCGGCGGGATGCATGCCGTGTTCATTCACCACGCGTTCGCCGAGGTCGTCGAGATCGATCAGCGACAGCAGTTCGAGCTCCGGCCACTGGTCCATGAAATCGGCCGGGCTGCCGGGGTCTGCCGGCGCCTCCGGGCTCCAGGCGACGAGCAGCCGGGCGCGGGCGCCGATGCGCTCAGCATGGATGCGCGCCATCCCCTGCAGCATCTGGTTGTTGAAGCGCAGCAGGGTCTCGTCGCCGGGAAGCCGCTCCTCGCTGCTCACCTCGACCTGTTCGGCCGCAGCGCAGAGCGCCTGGAAGCGGAGAACCCACTCTTCGCCGGCGGGCGCGACATATTGTTCGGCGAACGCCTCGACCGGGCAGGGCAGGAACAGGTGCAGCGTGCCGGAGCGGGCGAGAATCTCCTCCCCGAAGATGATCTCGGGACCGGCCGCGCCGGCGGTGTAGCCGATACCGACGGCATGACGTTCGAGTTCCGCACGAATCTCGTTCCTGACCGCGGTCGCCACGGGATCATCGCCACGATGCGACGCGGCGAGCCGCTGTCCGGCGCATAGCATGATCGCGGCTGCCAAAACATCCCTCTTGCCGTCGCCGCGCGAGAATCCGCGGCGGAACCGTTCGACGGCAGAATGCATCATCGCGAGGCGCGATCAAGGTACGGGAGGGTGATGCCCTCTATTTGCCGCTATCGCCGGCAGGCGGGGGCAAGGTGCCTTTGACGTCCTGCCACGATCCCATCATGTGGGCGCGCAGCAGTTCGCCGAGGGTGGCGGCGTCGCGGCGGTTGAGCGCGTCGAGGATCTGCTCGTGCTCGCGGATCGCCTGCTCCCACCAGGCCGGCAGCGAATTGCTGACATAGCGCATGCGGCGCGAGCGCATGTTCAGCTTCTCATGCAGGTCGATGAGAAAATTGTTGCGGCTCGCAGCGACGATCTTCTTGTGGATGCGCTGGTTCATCTCGAAATATTTCAGCCGCTCGCCGGTGTCGTGATAGGCGAGCATGCGCTCGTGCAATTGCTGGATGTCTGCAATCTCGCGCGCGGTGATGTTCTGGCAGGCCATCTGTGCGGCGACGCCCTCGATCGCGCCGATAGCGTAGAGCATGCCCTTGACGTCGTTGGCGTCGGGCTCGACCACCACGGCGCCACGGCCGGGAAGCAGCTCGACCAGGTTCTCCGACGCCAGCACCTTCAGCGCCTCGCGCAGCGGCGTGCGGGAGATGCCGAGTTCTTCACATAGCTGCATTTCCGGAATGATCTGGCCGGGCGCCAACTCGTCCACGAGAATCATGTCGCGCAGCCGGATGGCGACTTCCTCGTGCAGGGTTCCCCTGTTGATGCGACGGGATGACGAGGCGGCGGCCGGCCGCGGAGCGACCCTGGGCTTCCGTTTCGGTGCGATGGTCACGTTCGAGCTTTCCCTTTCTCGGGGCCGGTCTGCCTGCGAGCCGATGATGCGGGCATACCGAACCTGTAATTATGCATCAAGCCGGATCAGCCCAAATCCTCAACCTTACGTGGTCCTGCCACAGGTCGGCTCTCAACCGAGCCTGCTCGATCCCGCGGCTTGGATGCGGATCGGTCGACAGTTCGCAAAACCTGGTTGACACACCATAATTCATAATTATAAATTTCTGATCACGGATGCAAGCCGGGATGAGGGTGCCGTGATGGCGCTGGCCGTACCGGCGGTATCGGATGACAGGTGACGAAGGCGGACATGACCGTACCCAGCACAGACGGCATCAAGGTCGAGCATCAGGGCGAGGGCGTCTTCACCCTGACGATGAGCAATCCCGGCCGGAAGAACGCCTTCACGCTCGACATGTACGGCGCTTTCGGTCGCGAACTCGACAAGCTCGACGCCGACGATGCCGTGCGTTGCCTCGTGGTGCGCGGTGTCAATGGCGACTTCTGCGCCGGCAGCGACATCGGCGGTTTCGACGGCAACCGCAGCGGCGCCGAACTGGCGCGCGACTATGCCGATTTCACCGTGGCGATGGTGCGCAAGCTGCGCGACCTGCGCCATCCGGTCATCGCCTGCATCGAAGGCGTCTGCGTCGGCGGCGGGCTGGAGATCGCCTCGGTCTGCGACCTGCGCATCGCGGGAAAAGGCGCGCGTTTCGGCATCCCGGTGAACCGTATCGGCATCAACCTCGATCATGCCGAGCTCGCCGACATGATCGATGTCGTCGGCGGCACCGTCACGCTGGAAATTTTGCTGGAGGGGCGGGTGTTCGGTGCCGAAGAGGCGTTGCGGGCCGGCCTGGTCACGCGTGTCGTCGACGATGCGGCGCTGGCCGAGGATGTCGAGGCGACGGCGCGCCGCATAGCCCAGTCGGCGCCGCTGGTGAACCGCTGGCACAAAAAATTCGTGCGCCGCCTCAAGGACCCCAGGGCGCTCAGCGCGGACGAAATCGCCGAAGCCTATCGCTGCTTCGAAACGGAAGATTACGAGATCGGCCGCCGGTCTTTCGCCGCCAAGCAGCGGCCAGCCTTCGTCGGCCGCTAGAGATGCGAGATCACATGACAGTCAACGGCAACGGCAGCAGCGGCCCCCTGGCAGGCCTGAAGATCCTGGACCTGTCGCAGATCATGGCCGGTCCATATTGCACCATGGTGCTTGCCGATCTGGGCGCCGAGGTCATCAAGATCGAGAAGCCAGCCGGCGGCGACGATTCCCGCCAGATGGGGCCGTATGTCGACGGTGAATCGGCTTGCTTCGCGCACATCAACCGCAACAAGCGCGGCATCGTGCTCGACATCAAGAGCGGGCGCGGCCGCCAGATCGTCCACGACCTGGCGCAATGGGCCGATGTCGTGGTCGAAAACTTCCGCGTCGGCGTCACCGCCAAGCTCGGTGTGGACTATGCGACGCTGAGCAGGATCAATCCGCGGCTGATCTATTGCTCGATCTCCGGCTACGGCCAGACCGGCCCCTATGCGCACAAGGGCGGCTTCGATCTGGTGGCACAAGGTGCTTCCGGCATCATGAGCATGACCGGCGAACCGGGCGGGCGGCCGCTCAAGTCGGGCATCGCCATCTACGACATCGGCGCCGGCCTGACCGCCGCCTACTCGATCCTGGCCGCGCATGTGCATCAGCTCAAGACCGGCGAAGGCCAGCACATCGACATCTCGCTGGCCGAGTGCGGCTTGCCGTGGTTCGTCTGGGAGGCCGCCGCCTTCTTCGTCAAGGGCGCGGTGCCGGAAGCCACCGGCAGCCGGCATCGTTTCGACGCGCCTTACCAGGCGTTCCGCACCGGCGACGGTTATCTCGTGCTGGGGGCCGCCAACCAGCGTACCTGGGAAAAACTGTGCCGCGACGTGATCGGCCGTCCCGAGCTGATCGAGGATGCGCGGTTCCTGACCAACAACGACCGCATGGACAACATCGACCAACTGGAGCCGCTGCTCGAGCAGGAATTCGCCAAGGCCGACGCGCAGACCTGGATCGCGCGGTGCACGGAGGCCAGCGTTCCGTGCGGGCCGATCAACGACTTCGCGCAGGCCATGAGCGACCCGCACTACCTGGCGCGCAACATGGTCGAGGAGGTCGATCACGACGTTTTCGGCCGCATGAAGGTGATCGGCATCCCCACAAAATTCTCGAAGACGCCAGGCGCGATCCGGCTGGCGGCGCCGACCATGGGCCGCGACACCGACCATGTGCTCGAGCAGCTCGGCCTTTCGCGCGACAAGATCGACGATCTGAGGGTGAGCGGCGTGGTCCAGTAATTCGTGCCTGAACACGACAACGATAACAACAAGCAGCCTGATAAGTGCATTACCGGGAACAAAACCGTGCGGATCGAACCCGCACCGCTATGGAGGTTGGCATGACTGATTCTTTCATCGTTACCCGCCGGCAACTCGGCAAGATCGCCGCCGCGCTCGCGGCCAGCGCAAGTTTCCCCGCGCTCGCCCGCGCCAACGAGCCGTACCGGCTCGGCGCTCTCAACTCCATCACCGGCGCCGGCGGCGCCTACGGTCCGGGCATGCTCGAAGCCATCCAGATCGCCGTCGCCGAGGTCAACGCCGCGGGCGGCGCTGCCGGCCGGCAGTTCGAGCTTTTCGCCGAGGACGACCAGACCAAACCGGACGCCGCCGTGCTCGCCGTCAAGAAACTGGTCGAGATCAACCGGGTCGAGGCCGTGGTCGGCATCTGGCCGTCGTCGGTGCAGCTTGCCACCTTGCCGATCACCAACGCCGCCGGCGTCTTGTCCTTCAACGTCTGTGGCGCTCCCGAGCTGGAGACGGTCGACGACAAGGATCTGGTCTTCCAGTTCTACGCCTCCAACAAGGTCATCGGCGCGGTGTTCGCGCAGGTGGCGCAGGCGCGCGGCTTCAAAAACCCGGCAGTGCTTGCCTACAACAACGCGACGATGGTGGCACAGGCCGAGAACTTCAAGCAGACCTGGGAGAAGGGCGGCGGCCAGGTTGCCGAGTTCATCGTCTACGAGCCAAACCAGACCAGCTACCGCACCGAGCTCGACCGGGCGCTGGCGAAGTCGCCGGACCTGCTGGTGCTGAGCTCCTACAGCCCCGACGTCACCATCCTGCTCAAGGAGTGGTACCAGAGCGGCTACGAGTGCCAGTTCATATCGCCCGGCTGGTCGGTGACGCCGGCCGTCGCAAAGGCGCTCGGACCCGACATAAGCTCGCTGGTCACCACCATCTCGAACGTGCCCGCGAGCGATGGCCCTGCCTACAAGAAGTTCGTCGAGGCGTTCAAGGCGCGCACCGGCAACGAGCCGGAGATGTTCGCGGCAGCGGCCTATGACATGGTGATCACGCTGGCGCTTGCGATCGAACTTGCCGGCGCGTCGGCCAAGGGCACCGATGTCTCCGCCAAGATACGCTCGATCACCAATGCGCCCGGCACCAAGGTGAGCACCTTCGCCGAAGGCCGCGACCTGCTGAAGAAGGGCGAGGAGATCGACTACGAAGGCGCCTCCTCGTCGCTCGAGTTCGGCGAGGCCGGCCAGACCACGCCGGAGTTCGGCGTCTTCGCCTTCGAGGACAACAACCTCACCTTGAAGGAAGTCATTTCGCTGAAGTCGGCGTAAACCGGGCGGGATGGTGATGGACTGGATATCGATCGGCAACGCTGCGATCAACGGCACGGTCATCGGCCTGCTGCTGGCGTTGCCGGCGCTGGCGGTGACGCTCGTCTTCGGCATCGCCCGCTTTCCGCATGCCTCGGTCGGCGACTACATGACGTTCGGCGCCTACACCGCCGTCGTCACGCAGTCGCTGCTGACTTCGTCGCTGATCGTGGTCGCGGCGGTGGCATCGGTGACGACGGCGCTGTTGTCGCTGTTCTTCTACATCTGGGTGTTCCGGGCATTGGCGCAGCGGTCCCCCGTAGCCAGTCTCATCGCCTCCATCGGCGTCGCCTTCGTGGTGCGCAGTTCCATCACCTTCTTCGCCGGCCAGTCGCAATACATCATCGAGGCGCCGCTGGTGCGCGCCTGGAATTTCGGCGGCATCCGCGTGCTGCCGACCGACCTCTATATCATGGCGACGGCGCTGGTGGCGCTCGCGGCGGTGTTCGCGCTGCTGCACTTCACCTCGCTCGGCCGGCGCATGCGGGCCGTCTCCGACAACCCGGAGCTTGCCAGCGCCAGCGGCATCAAGGTGCGCGAGGTTATGCTGACGCTGTCGGCCATCGTCGGCGCCTTCTGTGGGCTTGGGGGCGTGCTGCTCGGCATCAAGGCAGTGGTGCTGCCTGAACTCGGTTGGGAACTCATCCTGCCGATCTTCGCCTCCGTCATCCTCGGCGGCATCGGCAGCCCGGTCGGCGCGATCTGCGGCATGGTGCTGTTCGGCATCTCGCAGGAAGTCGCCTCGCTTTATGTCGGCTCCTCCTACAAGCTCGTGCTGGCGTTCCTCGTCCTGCTGCTGGTGCTCCTGATCCGGCCGCAAGGAATGTTCGGCAAGATCAGCGCGGTGCGGTGAGGTCATGGAATTCTACCTCATCGCCATATCGATCAGCATCCTGATCTACATGCTGATGGCAAGCGGCCTGTCGCTGCAGTATGGCTTCACCGGGCTGATCAACTTCGGTTATGTCGGTTTCTTCGCCATCGGCGCCTACACCTCGGCGCTGCTGTCGCTGCAGGGCGTGCCGTTGCCGCTGACGTTTCTCGCGGCGATGCTGCTGGCCGCGCTCGCCGCCTATCCGCTCGGCATCATCACGCTGCGGCTCGGCGGCGACTATCTGGCGATCGTCACGCTCGGCTTCTCCGAGACGGTGCGCATGGTGCTGCAGAAGGAGGACTGGCTAACCCGAGGGGTGCACGGCATCCCGGGCCTGCCGCGCGTGTTCGACGACTGGGCCGGTTTTGCCTCGGGCGACCTGACGTTGCTAGCGCTGCTGCTTGCCATCAACATCGCGGTGTTCGCGCTGATGCGTTATCTCATCCGCAGCCCGTTCGGCCGCATCATATCGTCGATCCGCGACAACGAGGTGGCGGTGCGGGCGCTCGGCAAGGACCCGGCGTCCTTCAAGACGCGCTCGCTTATGCTGGGCTCGGCGCTGGCCGGGCTGGCCGGCGCATTCCAGGCGCACTACGTCACCTTCATCGCGCCGGAACAATTCGTGCCGCTGATCACGTTCTACGTCTGGATCGCCATCATCCTCGGCGGGCCGAACCGCATCGTCGGCATCGTCGTCGGCACGATCATCCTGCTCACCTTCCTCGAAGGCTCGCGTTTCCTGCGCGACTTCGTCGGCGGCGTGTCCGAGGTGCAGCTTGCCAGCGTGCGCTTCTGGATCATCGGCATGGCGCTGATCTGCACCATCCTCTACAGGCCGCAGGGCCTGTTCCCCGACAAGATGTCGAAAGGACGCTAGATGTCGCTCCTTTCCGTCAAGAACCTTACCGCGCGCTTCGGGGCCTTCACGGCGTTCGAGGATGTGTCGATCGATATCGAAAAGGGCTCGCTGGTCGGCCTCATCGGCACCAACGGCGCCGGCAAAAGCACGCTGTTCTCGGCGATCACCGGCTACATCGCGCCGCATGCCGGCACGGTCACGTTCGCCGGCGACGACATGCTCGCGCTGTCTATCGAACAGCGTGTGCAGCGCGGCCTCGCCCGGACGTTCCAGGTACCGCGCGAGTTCAGCCGGCTCAGCGTGTTCGACAATCTGATGGCGGCGCCGTCGCGGCAGGCGGGCGAGAGCCTGCTGCAGCTTTTCCTCGCCGCGCCGAAGGTGCGGCGCCAGGAGGCCGAACTCGCCGAGCGCACGCACGATATGCTCGCCTTCCTCAATCTGACGCGGGTTGCCGACACGCCGGCCGGCAGCCTGTCGGGCGGCCAGAAGAAGCTGCTGGAACTCGGCCGGCTGCTGATGCTGGAACCGAGCTGCATCATGCTCGACGAGCCTTTCGCCGGCGTGAACCCGGTTCTGGTGCAGGAACTGTCGCAGCGCATCGTCGAACTCAACCGGCGCGGCATCACGCTGCTGATCATCGAGCACGACCTGGCGAGCCTGTCGCGGCTGGTGCCGAAACTCTACGCGATGGACCGCGGCCGCATCATCGCGGAGGGTCGTCCGGACGAGGTGCTTGCCGACAACCGCGTGCGCGAAGCCTATATGGGAGGCGTGATATGAGCCTCCTCGAGCTCAAGTCGGTCAGCGGCGGCTATGGCGACGTCGACATCGTCAGCGGCATCGACATGTTCGTCGACGCCCGCGAGATCGTAACGATCGCCGGCACCAACGGCGCCGGCAAGTCGACGCTGATCAAGGCGGTGATGGGTTACCTGCCACGCCTGTCCGGCGCGATCAGCTTCGACGGCCAAGATCTCAGGGCGCTGCCCACCGAAGGCCGGGTCGGCATCGGCATCTCCTACGTTCCGCAGGTGCGCAACATCTTCGCCAGCCTGACCGTTCTGGAGAACCTGCAGGTCGTCGAGAAGGTGAGGGACCGGGCGCGCCGCATAGCCGAGATGTTCGAGATGTTTCCCGCACTTGCCGGCCGGCGCAAGGTCGCGGCCGGCAACCTGTCCGGCGGCGAGCGCCAGCAGCTGGCGTTTGCCCGCGCCTTGATGTCGGCGCCCCGGCTGATCCTGCTCGACGAGCCGTCGGCGGCGCTGTCGCCGGCGCTCACGGAGCTGGTGTTCGCCGAGGTACGCAAGCTGCCGGCCACGGGTGCCGCGGTGCTGATGGTGGAGCAGCGGGCGCGCCAGGCGCTCGCCTTCAGCGACCGCGGCTACATCCTGGATTCCGGCCGGATCGTGCTCACCGACAGCGGCAGCGCGCTGTTGCAGAACGAAAAGATGGCCGAGCTCTATCTCGGCAGCAAACCGGTTCCGATCACCCAATCGACCTAGTCGGCATTTTGAGGAGGTTTCCGATGAACATTCAGCAGGCGCATGTGAGGGCCAAACGGCCGGCGCCGTCGAAAGTGGCGGCCATGACCGCCGTGCAGGGCCTGCGGGCCGTCGATGCCGGCGAACTCACCTTCGAGGCATGGACGCGCGCCTGCCTGGAGCGCATCGAGGAGCGCAATCCCGACGTCAAGTCGTGGGTCTACATCAATGCCGAACGGGCGATCGAAAATGCGCGCAACGCCGACCGCGGCCCGCGCCGCGGGCCGGTGCATGGCGTGCCGCTCGGCATCAAGGACATCATCGACACCGCCGACATGCCGACCGAGCTCGGCGATCCGGAGATTTTTCCGGGCCGCCAGCCGACCGTCGACGCCGCCGTGGTGACGCTGGCGCGCCAGCTCGGTTTCACGCTGCTCGGCAAGAACACGGTGTCGCGCCACTCGATCATGCTTCCGGGGCCAGCGCGCAACCCGCACGACCTGTCGCGCACGCCCGGCGCCTCGTCGGCTGGCTCGGCCGCTTCCGTCGCCGATTTCATGACGCCACTGTCCATCGGCACGCAGACCGGCGGCTCGATCGTGCGGCCGTCGACCTTCTGCGGTGTCGTCGGCTTCAAGCCGACCATCGACACGCTGCCCTATGCCGGCCTGCGCCGCTACTCGCGGCCGCTCGACACCGTCGGCGTGCTCAGCCGCGCGGTGGAGGACACCACGCTGGTCATGCGCGAGGTGCTCGGCGATCCGCGCTTCGATATCAAGGTTCCGGTGCGCCGCGATTTCCGCGTCGGCGTCTGGCGGCCGCGCGCCTGGCAGGACGCCGAGCCGATCATCCATGAGGTGTTCGACGACAACGTCCGCGCCCTGGAAGCCGCCGGCGTCAACGTCGTGGTGCTCGACATGCCGGAGAATTTCGACGTCGCAGCCGAGGAGCACGACGTCATCATGTCCTACGACCTTGCCCGGTCGTTCAAGGATATCCGGCGCGACCACCTCGACAAGTGCGATCCGGAGCTGATTTCCTATCTCGACCTCGGCGAGACCTACAGCGACGCCGACTATGGCCGCGTGCTGACGGCGGCGGACCAGCGCCGACGCGCGTTCTACGACGTGGCGCGCAATGTCGACGTCATCGTCACGCCGGCCACGCTCGGCGAAGCGCCTGATATCTCCGACACCGGCAGCAACGCGTTCATCCGCCTGTGGACGCTGCTGCACAACCCCGCAATCACCTTGCCGGTGGCGCGCGGGCCGCGCGGCCTGCCGGTCGGCCTGCAGGTGGTCGGCTTCGTCAATGAGGATGCGTCGTTCCTCTATTTCGCACGTTGCATCGAAGCGATCCTGGGAACGAGAGTCGCCGAGGTGTGATCATCGCCTGACCTGTTCCGCGCTGTGTGGCGGCGCGGTTTAGGTGCGCATAGGCACCCCGCGCGAGCCGTTCTCGCGGGGTGCAAGCGGAAACCAGAAGCAACACGTCGTCGACGTCGGGCCTGCCCGGCGGCGGAAGGCTATCGCCATGTCCAAATTCGTCCCGCCGAGCGGGGATATCGTGGAAGCGCTGACCGGGATCGTCGGGGTCGATCGGTGCATGGCCCCGCCGCCGTCCGACTCACCTTACCTGGCGGATTTCCGGCAGCTCTATCGTGGCAAAGCGACTGCCGTCGTATTGCCCGCGGATACGGCCGAGGTCGCCGCGGTAATGCAGGCGTGCGCGCGTCATCGTCGCGCCGTCGTCCCGCATGGCGGCAATACCGGCCTGTGCGGCGGCACGGCGCCATCGGCCCACGGAAGTGATGTCGTCGTCAGCCTGGAGCGCATGCGTGCCGTCCGCTCGATCGACCTCGTCAACGACACGATCACCGTCGATGCCGGCTGCATCCTCCAGAACGTCCAGTCGGCGGCGGCCGAGGCCGGGCGGTTTTTCCCGCTCAGCCTCGGCGCCGAGGGCTCCTGCCAGATCGGCGGCAACGTCGCTACCAATGCCGGCGGCCATGCGGTGCTGCGCTACGGCAACACGCGCGACCTCGTGCTCGGCCTCGAAGTGGTGCTGCCGTCCGGCGAGGTGCTCGGCGATCTACGTGGCCTGCGCAAGAACAACGCCGGCTACGACCTGAAGCAGCTGTTCATCGGTTCGGAAGGCACGCTCGGCATCGTCACCGGGGTGACGCTGAAACTGTTTCCGGCTCGCCGCCAGGTCGAGACCGCCTTGCTGGCGCTGGACAGCCTCGACGATGTCGTCGCCCTCTACACGGATGCGCGCCGGCGCGCCGACGAATTCCTGACCGCGTTCGAGCTGATGCCACGCAACGGCATCGAAAAGGCGATGCGGCATGTGCCCGACATCGCCGATCCCTTTCCGACCGCATATGCCTTCTACGTCCTGATCGAGATGGCTTCGAGCCAGACCCTTCTCGGCCTGCAGGACGTTCTGGCCGATCTTGCCGAAGACAATCTCGCCAAGGGCCGCATCCTCGATGGCGTCGTCGCGTCCAGCTTGCGCGACACGCAGACGTTCTGGCGCATGCGCGAGGCGGTGGTGGAAGCACAACGCCTCGCAGGGCCTAGCTTCAAGCACGACATCTCGGTGCCGCTCGGCGCGATGGCGCGGTTCGTCGAGACGACCACCGCGGCGATCCTCGACCGCCACCCGCAGGTCGAGGTGATCGCCTTCGGCCATATCGGCGACGGCAACATCCATTTCAACGTCTGCATCGGCGAGAATCAGCCGGCCGGCGAATTCCGCGCCGCGCAGCTTTCGATCGAGGCGCTGGTCTACGACGCGGTGGCGGCCTGCGGCGGCAGTTTCAGCGCCGAGCATGGCATCGGCCTGTCGAAACGCGACGCCCTCACCCGCTATGCGTCGCCGCAGGCGCTTGAGCTGATGGCTGGCTTGAAGCGCCTGCTCGACCCGCACAAGCTGCTCAATCCGGGAAAGGTGCTGCCGGAGCCGTCGGCGGACGGCGCCGCGCAGCCGGCGCTGCCGAACGGAAAGACCGCCGCTGAGCGGCCGGTGTTGGGAGAACGAGAAAAGACAATCGCAGCGCCGATTGAGACCGCCGGCGCGCAGTGAACGACAACGCCGGACGCTCGTCGCGGCCGGTCCAAGTGGGAGTGGGAAATGAGCTGGATTGGAATCGACGTCGGCGGCACCTTCACGGATGCGGTCGCCTATGACGCGGCGCGCAACGAACTGCGCTCCGAGAAGGCGCCGACGACACCGCAGGCGCCGCAGCAAGGCGTGCTCGACGCGCTGGCGCGGCTCGGCATCGACCTCGGCAACGCCGAACGTCTCATTCACGGCCTGACGCTGGCCACCAACACCGTGCTGGAGCGCAAGGGCGCGGACGTCTGGGTCGTCACCAATCGCGGCTTTCGCGACACGCTGGAGATCGCCCGCACCAACCGCCCCGTCCTCTACAACATCAAGACGCTGAAGGCGGCACCGCTGGTGCCGCGCAGCCGCATCCTGGAGATCGACCAGCGCAGCCTGCGCGACGGCTCGGTGCTGCGCGGGGTCGATGCCGAAGAACTGGATACGGTCATAACCACGCTGCGCGAAGCGGATGCGCGCGCCGTCGCCGTCTGCCTGCTGCACAGCTACGTCAACCCCGAGAGCGAGCGCCAGATCGCGCGCGCCATCGAGAAAGCGCTGCCGAATTGCTTCGTCACCACCTCCGCCGATGTCCTGCCGGAGTACCGGGAGTACGAGCGTTTCTCGACCGCGGTGCTCAATGCCTATACCGGGCCGCGCGTCAGCGGCTATTTGCGCTCGCTCGACGGTGCGCTCGGCGAGCGCGGCTACCGCAAGCCGGTGTTCATCATGACCTCCAACGGCGGCGTCTTCACCGGCGAACGGGCGTCGCGTTTTCCGGTCAACACCATCCTGTCCGGCCCGGCCGGCGGCGTCGCCGCCTCGGCTTCGCTGGGCGAGGCGATCGGCGTGCGCAACCTGATCACCTACGACATGGGTGGCACCAGCACGGACGTCTGCCTGCTCGACGACCTGCAGGTGCCGCTCACCAACGAGCAGTTCATCTCCGACTTCCCCAACCGCACGCCGCAGATCGAGATCAACACGGTCGGCGCCGGCGGTGGCTCCATAGCATGGCTGGACAGCGGGCCGATCCTGCGTGTCGGGCCGCAGAGCGCTGGCGCCCAGCCCGGGCCGGCCTGCTACGACCGCGGCGGTGTCGAGCCGACGGTCACCGACGCCAATGTCGCCATGGCGCGCATCGACCCGAACGGCCTTCTGGCGGGAACCGTGCGCATGCGCCCCGATCTTGCGGAAGCGGCGATCGACGGTGTCGTCGCCCGGATGCCCGGCGTGACAAGACTGTCGCTGGCCGAAGGCATCGTGCGCATCGCGGTCGCCCGCATGGTGAGCGCCATCAAGGAAATCTCCATCGGCATGGGCTACGACCCGCGCGACTTCGCCTTGCTAGCTTATGGCGGCGCGGGGCCGCTGCACGCGGCCTTCATCGCCGACGAGCTCGAGATTCCGAAGGTCGTCATTCCGCCCAACCCAGGCAATTTCTCCGCCTATGGCGCCATCCTGTCGGACGTCCGCCACGACTATGTGCGCACCCGGCCGCTCGCCGTTGGCGCCGAAAGTGTCGCCGAGATGGAGACGGTTTTCGCCGAGATGGAAGCGGAGGGCGCGGCAGGCCTCGCCGCCGAAGCGATCGATGCGGGCAGCGTCGAGATGCGCCGTTCCTGCGGCATCCGTTATGTCGGCCAGTCCTGGGAGCTCAATGTCGAGCTGCCCGAAGGGCCGATCGACATCGAGGCTTATGCCAAGGCGTTCCACAAGACGCATGAGCAGCGCTACGGCCACGCCGCCGAGAGCGACCCGCTGGAGATCGTCAATTTCCGCCTGGCGGTGATCGGCGTGATGTCGAAACCGCTGCTGCCCGAATGGACCCGTGATGGCGGCCTTGCGGACGCGCTGATCGGCGAGCGCGACGTGCTTTTCGACGGCGCCTTCGCCAAGACCCCGATCTACGACCGCACCCGGCTGCCCGTCGGTGCCGCCTTCTCCGGTCCGGTGATCATCGAGGAATCGGGTTCCGTCACCGTCGTGCCGCCGGCATGGCGCTGCGCGCTCGAACGTTTCGGCGTTCTCATCCTGACGAAGGGACAATGACCATGGACCAGCACGTGAAACACAAGGTCGACCCCATCACGCTGGAGGTCGTCACCGAGGGCCTGATCGCCATCGTCCGCGAGATGCGCGCCAATGTGGTGCGCACTTCGTACTCCGCCGCCGTCTACGAGCTCGACGACTTCTCCTGCGCACTGTTCAGCGTCGATGCCGAGCTGGTCGCCCAGTACAACGACCTGCCCAGCCACATCATCCCGATGCCCTGGGGCGTGCGCTGCGTCATGGAGGATCTGGGCGACGAGCTGGCGCCGGGCGACGTCATCCTGTTCAACGACAGCTATCGCGGCGGCACCCACCTCAACGACGTCACCATCCTGATCCCGATGTTCGTCGACGGCGAGCTGTTCATGTTCCCCGGCGTGCGCACCCACTGGGCCGACGTCGGCGGAATGGTGCCAGGCAGTTACTCGGGCGCCGCCAAGAGCATCTTCCAGGAAGGCGTGCGCATCCCGCCGCTCAAGCTGTACGACCGGGGCAAGCTCAACAAGGCCGCGCAGGACCTGGTTCTCTGCAACATGCGCATTCCGCAGGAGCGGCTCGGCGACCTCAATTCGCAGATCGGCGCCTGCCGCATCGCCGAGAACCGCATCCGCAAGATGATCGAGAAATACGGCAAGGAGACGGTGCGCACCTGCATCGATCTCAATCTCGACCGCGCCGAGCGGCGCATGCGCGAGCGTATCGCCGCCCTTCCCGACGGCGACTATGTCTACGAGGATTATCTCGAATATTTCGACGACGGCGTCTTCGATCCGGTGCTTATGAAGCTCAAGCTGTCGATCCGCGGTGACGAGATCGTCGCCGACTTCGCCGGCTCCAATCCGCAGGTGCCGGGGCCGGTGAATTCCTCGCTCGCCGTTGCCGGGGCAGGGGTGTTCGTCGCGCTCAAGTCGACGCTTGATCCGGGCGGGGCCGTCAATGGTGGCTCGTTCCGGCCGATCAGCTTCACCGCCCCGGAAGCGTCGATCGTCGACGTCAAGCCGGACGCGCCGGCCGGGGCGCATGCCGAAGTGCGCAAGCGCTCGCTGTCGGTGATGCTTGGCGCGCTGTCGCAGGTCGCGCTGGAACACGTCTCCGGCGATCTGTGCGGAACCTCGTTTCCCAACAACATGGGCGGCTACCACAGCACCGACCGGCGCAACTACGTCTATATCGAGGTGCCGGCCGGCGGCAACGGCGGCTTCCGCGAGCACGACGGCTCCAGCGCCTTCGTCAATGTCGACCACGGCAACGTGCGCTCGATCGAGACCGTCGAGAATCTCGAAGCGACGATTCCCTTCCTGGTCGAGCGCTGCGAATTGCGGACGGACTCCGGCGGGGAGGGCGCCAGCCGCGGCGGCCTCGGCATGCACCGAGAGCTGCGGCTGCTCGACGACGAAGCCGAATATTCGGTGTTGAGCGACCGCGCCGTCATCCCGCCCTACGGCATGTCGCGGGCGCATGCCTCGCATCAGGTGCGCGCCTCGATCATGCGCGGCGAGACCGAGCGGCCGCTCGATACGCCCGGCAAGACCACCGGCCTCAAGCTGCGCAAGGGCGATACCGTCATCATGGAGTCGGCGGGCGGCGGCGGCTACGGCGATCCGCTGGAGCGGGATCCCGAAAAGGTACGCGTCGACGTAACCGGCGGTTATGTCAGCGCCGAACGGGCGGCGCAGCGTTACGGGGTGGTCTTTGACGCCTCGGGCGCTGTCGACGCCGAAGCAACCCGGCGCAGGCGCGAAGAAATCGCCGCGGCACGCAACCGCTCGACGGTGCGCGGCGACGAGGCCGACCCCTATGAAGGCCGGCGCGGCCGCCATCGCGTGTTGCGGCTCTCCGAGGCGCAGGCGAGGGCGGTGGGCGCGGAGGCCGGCATGCTGGTCGAACTGCACGGCCGCAACCCTGCGCCGCTGCGTGCCTGGGTGAAGATCGTGCCAGACGCAGGCGAAGGCATCCCGCTCGACGATTTCGGACGGCGTGTGCTTGGCGTTGCCGATGGCGATGCCGTCGAACTGCGCCTGCTGTCGATGCCGCATGTTCCCGGCGGACTGTCGGCTGCCGCAACCGGACGGGCATGATCATGCACGGCGGGCGAAGCCTGTGGCTTGACCAGGCGCTTGCGGCGGAGAATGAGCCGCCGCAGGTGCTGACCGGCGACGTCCGCTGTGACATCTGCATCGTCGGCGGTGGCTTCACCGGCCTGTGGGCGGCGATAGGCATCAAGTCGCTGCAGCCGTCGGCCGACGTCGTGATCGTCGAGGCCGATATCTGCGGCGGCGGCGCCAGCGGCCGCAACGGTGGTTTCGTGCTCACCTGGGCCGCGAAATTCCTGACGCTCGCGAAACTGTTCGGCGAACAGGACGCGCGGCGCATCGTCGAACTCGGCGAAGCCTCGGTCGGCCAGATGGGCGATTTCTGCCAAGAGCACGGCATCGATGCGCATTTCCGCCGCGACGGCTGGCTGTGGACCGCGAGCAACCAGGCGCAGATGGGGTCGTGGCGTTCGACCACGGAGGCGCTGGAACGCGCCGGCCTGAATCTGTTCGAGGAACTGGAGCGGGGCGAGGTCCAGCATCGCAGCGGCTCCATGCGCCAGATCGGCGGCGTCTTCGGCGCCAATTCGGCGACCGTGCACCCGGCCCGGCTGGTGCGCGGCCTGCGCCGCATCGCGATCGACAAGGGCGTGCGCATCTTCGAAAAATCGGCGATGACGCAACTGGTACGTGGCGCCGCCCCGCAGGTCGTAACGAAGGGCGGCAAGGTCACGGCCGGTCGCGTCGGCCTCGCCATGAACGCCTGGAGCGGTATCATCCCCGAACTCGGACGGCTGATGGTGGTGGTCGGCAGTGACCTCGTCGCCACGCAACCTTGTCCGGAATTGCTCGACCGGCTGAACCTGCGTTCCGGCCTGGCGATCTCGGATTCGCGCCTGTTCACCAACTACTATCGCAACACCCTCGACGGCCGCATGGTGTTCGGCAAGGGCGGCGGCTCGTTCGCGTTCGGCGCCGATTTCGGCTCGTTGTTCACCGGGCCGTCGCGCTTCGAACGGCAGGTGCGGCAGACGCTGGAGTGGTTCTATCCGGAATTCGCAAGGATCGCCGACGCAAAATCCTGGACCGGGCCGATCGACCGCACCATGACCGGCCTGCCGCTGTTCGGGCATCTCGGCGGTGCGAAAAGCATCGTCTACGCCTTCGGTTATTCCGGCAATGGCGTCGGGCCGACGCATCTCGGCGGGCGCATCCTGGCGTCGCTCTGCCTCGGCCGCGACGATGAATTCGCACGCTTGCCGCTGGTCGATTATCAGGCGGAACGGTTCCCGCCGGAGCCGTTCCGTTATGTCGGCGCCCGCATCGTGCGCGCCGCGCTGGCGCGCCGGGAGGCGGCCGAGGATGCCGGGCGCACGCCGGCGAAAATCGACGTCGCTCTGGCCGGGCTTATGCCCGGCGGCATGGTCCCGGTCAAAGCCAAGGATCGCTGACGGCCCACCAGCGCCGCGACTGCGCCGCTCTTCTCTTCCCCCTCAGTCTCGCTTCGGCACCCCTCCTACGTTCTTGGCGCGAGGGGAACCGTCGCAATGCCGTGACTATCCAGCTCGATTCCTCGCCTCGGGAAAAGCCGGCCTTCTCGCCCACCCGCCTCGGGCATGGGGCCTGAATTTAAATGCATTTGCATGTTTCGGCGGCTGGCGGTCGTCAATTCGCGCTTCGTGAGACCGTTCACCAGCTTGTATGCACGGAAATGGCCGCGGAGGCCGCCATCCGAACTGCTTGCAAATGCATGCATGTCGTACTACCAAATTGAAGCTTGAGGCGGTCTGCCGGTAGACAAGAGCGGCGCCGGCGTGGCTGTCGCCCCGACCCGTGCAGAGACCTCGACCCAGTCCGCCCCCGGCGGAGTTAGGAAGGAGGACCCGCAGATGGCCGAACGGTCCTTTGTCAAGGAGGTCGAGAAGCTTCGCCTCGGCGCCGGCGAGGAATTTTCCGGCGAAGGCATTCTGGCCATCACCAAGGCACTGCTTGAATGCGGCGTCGGTTACGTCGGCGGCTACCAGGGCGCGCCGATCAGCCACCTCATGGACGTGCTCGCCGACGCGCAGGACATTCTCGGCGAACTCGGCGTGCATTTCGAGGCGAGCGCTTCCGAAGCGACGGCGACGGCCATGCTGGCGGCGTCCGTGCATTATCCGATCCGCGGCGCGGCCACCTTCAAATCGACGGTCGGCACCAATGTCGCTTCCGACGCGCTCGCCAACCTTGCTTCGGGCGGCGTCACCGGCGGCGCGCTGATCATCGTCGGCGAGGACTATGGCGAAGGATCCTCGATCATGCAGGAGCGCAGCCATGCCTTCGCCATGAAGAGCCAGGTCTGGCTGCTCGACCCGCGGCCCAACCTGCCGTCGATCGTCAAGGCGGTTTCGGACGGCTTCGAGCTGTCGGAGGCTTCGAACACGCCGGTCATGCTCTTGGTGCGCATCCGCTGCTGCCATGTGCATGGCCAGTTCACCACCAAGGCCAACAGGCGCCCGGCGATGACGGTGGCCGAGGCGCTGTCGGCGCCGCGCCGCGACACCGGCCGCATCGTGCTGCCGCCGGCCTCCTTCCTGCACGAGAAGGAGAAGGTGGAAAAGCGCTGGCCTGCCGCCGTCAACTTCATACGCGACAACAAAATCAACGAGTTCTTCGGTCCGGCGGGCGCGCGGGTGGGAATCGTCTGCCAGGGCGGCATGTACAACGCCGTGGTGCGCGGCCTGCAGCGGCTCGGGCTTGCCGACGATTTCGGCGAGACGGACGTGCCGCTCTACGTGCTCAACGCCGCCTATCCGCTGGTCGACGACGAGTTTCTCTCCTTCTGCGAAGGCAAGGACGCGGTGCTGGTGGTCGAGGAAGGCCAGCCCAATTACATCGAGCAGTCCTTCGCGGCGATGCTGCACAAGACCGGCGGCTCGACGAAAATCGTCGGCAAGGAATATCTGCCGATGGCCGGCGAATACACCGGCCAGGTCATGCTGGACGGTCTTGGCCGTTTCCTGCGGGCCGAAGCACCCGCCATGTTGCCGGACGCGGTGCGGGCGCCGAACAAGGCAGGCAACGGCCACGATATTCCGGACCTGACCAAAGTGGTGCCGGGCCGGCCGCCGGGTTTCTGCACCGGCTGCCCGGAGCGGCCGATCTTCGCTGCGACAAAACTGGTCGAGCAGGAACTCGGCAAACACCACATCGCTTCAGACATCGGCTGCCATCTGTTCTCGATCATGCCGCCGTTCGAACTCGGCGCCACCACCATGGGCTACGGGCTGGGGCCGGCCTCGGCCTCGGCGTTCAATTCGCCCGAGGCCAAGCGGCGGTCGATCTCGTTCGTCGGCGACGGCGGCTTCTGGCACAACGGCCTGACCTCCTCGATCGGCAACGCGGTGTTCAACCGCAACGACGGCGTCATCGTCGTCGTCGACAACTATTACTCCGCCGCCACCGGCGGCCAGGACATCCTGTCATCGCGCGCCAGCAACCGCTCGAAGTCGACCAAGCACCCGATCACCGAGGCTGTTAAGGGCATGGGCGTGAAGTGGGTGCGCCACATCGAGCGTACCTACGACGTTTCCAAGATGCGCGACACGCTGCGCGAAGCCTTTACCACGCCGGAGGGCGGGCCGAAGGTCATCGTCGCATCGTCGGAATGCATGCTCAACCGGCAGCGGCGCGAGCGGCCGCTGGTCGACAAGGCGATCAAGGCCGGCGAGCGCGTGGTCAAGCCGAGATTCGGCGTCGACGAGGACATCTGCACGGGCGACCACGCCTGCATGCGGCTGTCCGGCTGCCCGTCGCTGTCGGTGAAATCGCTCGACGACCCGCTGCGCGACGACCCGGTCGCCCATATCGACCAGAGCTGCGTCGGCTGCGGCAATTGCGGCGAGGTGGCCGACGCGGCGGTGCTGTGCCCGTCCTTCTATCGCGCCGACACTGTGCACAATCCCGGCGGCTGGGACCGTTTCCTCGACCGGCTGCGGCGCAAGACGATCGCGCTGCTGCAGCGTATCCGCGAAACCCGGCGGCTGACTTTTGCCGATGTCTGAGCCGGCGTTCACATTGCCCGCGGGCAGGGCCGCGCCGGGCGGTATCATCAAGCTCGCCATCCTGGCGGTCGGCGGACAGGGCGGCGGCGTGCTGTCGGACTGGATCGTCGACGCCGCCGAGCGCAGCGGCTACCTGGCGCAGTCGACCTCGGTGGCCGGCGTGGCGCAGCGCACCGGCGCCACCATCTACTACATCGAAATGTGCGCCGACAGCGGCCGCCGGCCGGTGTTCGCGCTGTCGCCAGCGCAAGGCGACGTCGACGTGCTGGTCGCCGCCGAGTTGATGGAAGCCGGCCGCGCCATCATGCGCGGTTTCGTCACGCCGGACCGCACCACGCTGATCACCTCCTCGCACCGCATTGCCGCGGTGTCGGAAAAGATCGAGCCGGGCGACGGCCGCGCCTCGTCCGAGACGGTGCTGGCAGCGGCGCAGGCTGCCGCAAAACACCTCGTCGCTTTCGACGTGGAAAAGATCGCGGCGAATGCCGGTTCGGTCGTTTCGGCCAGCCTGCTCGGCGCGCTGGCCGGTTCGGGCGCGCTGCCGTTCGCCCGCGAAGCTTATGAAGGCGCGATCGGCGCCGGTGGGCGCGGGGTGAAGGCGAGCCTTGCGGCGTTCGCCGGCGCTTATGAGCGGGCAGGGGG
>QFCS01000295.1_pt1 | contig 106631 bp, 98 predicted proteins | sample 3576561 | NCBI WGS metagenome assembly QFCS01 | reverse complement strand
GTGTATGCTGGGTACCAATCGTCGGCAGTTTTGCGCGGCATTGCGGCCGCAAAGTCCCCCTCCCCCTTGTGGGGAGGGGTTAGGGGTGGGGGTAAGGCGCCGCCGAACTTCGCGAAATACGTCATATGCGATAGCCCTGCGTTCACGGGGGAGGGGTACCGCCGAAGGCGGTGGAGGGGGCGCGGACCGAGACGGCAGCGGGTACATTTCTATCCTCACTTGTCCAGGTTCTTGCCGACGGCGCGCATCAGGAAGAAGGCGACGATGTTGGCGAGCACGACCGCGATGACGCCGCCGGCCGCCGCTCCGCCTGCATCGAAGGAAAGACGCGCGGTCTTGTAGATGAGGAAGGGCAGGTTGGTGGACGCATAACCCGGCCCGCCATTGGTGGTGACCAGGATCTCGGCATAGATGCCGAGCAGGAAGATGGTCTGGATCAGCACCACGACGGTGATCGATCGCGACAGGTGCGGCAGGATCAGGTAGCGGAACTGCGACAGGAAGCTCGCCCCGTCCATCTCGGCCGCCTCCTTCTGCTCGCCGTCGAGCGACTGCAGCGAGGTGAACAGGATCAGCGTGGCGAAGGGCAGCCATTGCCAGGCGACGATCAGCACGATGGAAAACAGCGGCCACTGCGCGAACCAGTCGATCGGCTGGGCGCCGAACAGCCGGGCAATGTCGGCGAACACGCCGTAGCCCGGGTGCATGATCATGTTCTTCCACACCAGCGCCGCCACCGGCGGCATGACGAAGAACGGCGAGATCACCAGGATGCGCACGATGCCCTGGCCGAAGATCGGCCGGTCGAGCAGCAGCGCCAGCGCGACGCCGCCGCACACCGTGATGATCAGCACGCCGAGCACCAGCCTGAGCGTGTTCCAGATCGACTGCCAGAAGGCAGGGTCGGTGTAGAAATATTCGTAGTTGAAGAAGCCCGCGAACGTCTCCTGGCCGGGCAGCGGCGGGGTCAGCAGGTTGTAGTTCTGGAACGAGAACCACAACGTCATGGCCAGCGGGACGATCATCCAGATCAGCAGCAGGATGACCGACGGCGCCATCATGAAGCGCGCCAGCGAACGGGTCTGTTTTGTGGCCATGGTTCTTCACCCTGAATGCAAGCCGTTGTCGCTTGCTTCGATTCAGTTGTGGACGCTGGATAACGACGCTTTCCGCGCCTGTGCTCGGCCATGGGTCGCGGCCGGCGCCACCTCCCTCATGGGGAGAGTCGGCGAGCGGGCGAACGAAGGAACGTTCGCAAGGCGGCGTGGGGTGGAGAGGAGGTATCTCCATCCCGTTCCGTTTCGCTCGTCACCCTCCCCACGAGGAGGATGGCCCCCCGGGAAGGGTGGCCGCCCGGTTGCCCGGACGGCCAAGGCACTGGGAGGCGCCTTATTTTATGTAGCCGGCCCGGGTCATCTCGCGGGTGGCGACCGACTGGGCCTGGGCGAGCGCGTCGTCCACCGACATCTGGCCGGCAAGGGCCGCCGAGAACAGCTGGCCGACGGTGGTGCCGAGGCCCTGGAACTCCGGAATGGCGACGAACTGCACGCCGACATATGGCACGGGCTTGACCGTCGGCTTGGTCGGGTCGGCCGAGTTGATGGAGTCCAGCGTCATCTTGGCGAAGGGCGCGGCCTTCTGGTACTCGGGGTTTTCGTAGAGCGAGGTGCGCGTGCCGGGAGGCACGTTGGCCCAGCCTTCCTTGGAGGCGACGAGGTCGAGATAGGCCTTGCTGGTCGCCCAGGAGACGAACTTCTGCGCGGCTTCGGCCTTCTGCGAGCCGGCCGGAATGGCCAGCGACCACGCCCACAGCCAGTTGCCGCGCTTGCCGAGGCCGTTGTCGGGCGCCAGCGCGTAACCGACCTTGTCGGCGACCGTCGAGTTCTTCGGGTCGGACACGAACGAGGCGGCGACGGTGGCGTCGATCCACATGCCGCACTTGCCCTGCTGGAACAGTGCCAGGTTCTCGTTGAAGCCGTTGGAGGACGCGCCCTGCGGGCCGGCGTCGTTCATCAGCTTCACGTAGGTGTCCAGCGTCGCCTTCCATTCCGGCTGATCGAACTGCGGCTGCCAGTTCTCGTCGAACCAGCGCGCGCCGAAGGAGTTCGACATGGCGGTCAGGAAGGCCATGTTCTCGCCCCAGCCGGCCTTGCCGCGCAGGCAGACGCCGTTGATGTCGGCGGCGCGGTCGGTCATCTTGCGGGCCGCCTCGCCGATGAATTCCCAGGTCGGCGCGTCGGGCATGGTCAGCCCGGCCTTCTCCATCAGGTCCTTGCGGTACATGACGAACGAGCTCTCGCCGTAGAACGGCGCTGCGTAGAGCTTGCCGCCTTCCGAAAGGCCGCCGGCGATCGCCGGGATGATGTCGGCGGCGTCATAGTCGGCGCCGAGTCCGTCGAGCGGCAGCAGCCACTGCTGCTTGGCCCAGATCGGCACTTCGTAGGTGCCGATGGTCATGACGTCGTACTGGCCGCCCTTGGTGGCGATGTCGGTGGTGACGCGTTCGCGCAGAACGTTCTCTTCGAGGGTCACCCACTGCAGTTCGATGCCGGGGTTTTTCGCGGTGAAGTCGTCCGTCAGCTTCTGCATGCGGACCATGTCGCCGTTGTTGACGGTGGCAATCGTGATGGTTTCGGCGTGCGCGGCGAAGGCGAGCGCGCTCGCGGTGCACATGCCCAGAATGAGCGTGTTCAGTTTCATCCAGAAATCCTCCCAAACCCCAAGGTTGAGCATTTGCCTTGGTTGTGGGCAATTATTCATTCACTCTGATGAATGTCAAGCCGGATTTTTTTAGGCTCGTAGCGGCAGCGGGCGTCAGCGCGGCGCGACGCGGCGGCAGGTCGGTGGCGTGGATGGAGGCGGTTTCGTCAGGCCGCGGCGGCCTTCCGTCAGGTCGGCGAGCCCGTTTTGCGGTCCCGGTCATGCCAAGCGACTGATTTCACATCGTATTACGGACCTGACGATGTGTTGGGCCGAGCTGGATTTCGCTCTTTCGGCGAGTAGCAGACGGCAATCCGCGAGCGTGTCATCCTGGAAGCCGGAGCGAAGCGCAGGCTATCCGGGACCCATTCCGGAACCTCCGCATGGTGGCGTTCGACCCAACCTCCAAAGTTCCGGAATGGGTCCCGGCTCTCCCCCCGGTCGGCCAGGATGACGGCGGCGCTGGGCTGCCGGAAAGCGTCAGCGAGCCGCCGCCTCTCCCGCCTTCAGCTCACCCAGAATCCAGTCCCGGAACGCCTTGATCTTCGGCACGTTGCGGCGCGCTTCGGGATAGGCCAGCCAGTAGGCATGGCCGTCGTTGCCGAGAATGTCGAACGGCTGGATCAGCCGGCCCTCCGCCAGCTCCGGCCCGAAGAAGGCGGGCGTCAGGATGGCGACGCCTTGCCCGGCGATCGCCGCGTTGGCCTCGTAGAGCTGCGCTCCCAGCGTGCTGCCGGGGCCTTTGCCGAACTCGTTGCCGAGGGTTACGCCGGCCTTCCTGAACCATTCGATCCACCAGGGATCCTCGGGACCGACGATAGGCAGCTTGAGCAGGTCCGCCGGCTCCTTCACCCCGCCGATCGTTGCCGCCAGCCTTGGGCTGAGCATCGGCGTATAGTCCGCGGCGAGCAGCTTGTGCGTCACCAGGCCCGGCCAGTCGCCGTCGCCGGAGCGGATGGCGAGATCGACGTCCTCGCGGGCGAAATCGATCATGCGGACCGAGGTGTCAAGCCGTACCGCCAGCGTCGGGTGCGCTATCTGGAAGGTGCCGAGGCGCTGCGCCAGCCAGTTGGAGGCAAAGGTGAGGATGGTGCTGACGTACAGCACGCCGCCCGCGCCCGAGCGCGCTGCCTGATACGCCTCGTCGATCATGGAAAAGGCGTCCGAGATCGCCGGTGCCAGCCGCTGGCCGGTGTCGGTCAGGGCGATCTGGCGCGGCTGGCGCAGGAACAGCGGCGAGCCGACGCGTTCCTCGAGTTGCTTGATCTGGTAGCTCACCGCCGCCTGGGTCATGCCGAGCTCGGCCGCCGCCTTGGTGAAACTGCCGAGGCGCGCCGCCGCCTCGAAGGCGCGGGCGGCGGCCAGCGGCGGCAGCTGATAAGCCATGACGCATAAGCCCTGTTAATGGGTGCCGATCGACGTTCGATTGGAAAATAGGGCGTTTGCGGCGCACATAACAGACCGACCCATCAAGAACGGCTCCGAAAGGGCAAGACGATGATTACCAATCGGACGGCAGGACGGACGGTTCCGGCGACGCGTCGGTCCTGGTTTTCCCGGCTCCTTTCGCTGGCCGCGTGGCCTTCGAGCGGCAGACGCCGTCACCGTTCGGCAAGGCTCGATATCCGCGCGCTTTCGCCCTACCTGCAGCGCGACATGGGTTTTGTCGACGCAGCCGCCGAAAGCCGCGGCAATGCCGAGGACCCCGCCGCACCCACGGCGCCCTCCGGCCTGACGGTATTCGCCAAATGACCTCTGGCGCGCAGGCCTGCCTCCACCGCCGTCAGACCGCCAGCAAGGCGGCGGCGGTGCGTTCGTCGGTGATCAGGCCGTTGACGAGCCGCCGGCTGAGCGCGGCGAAGATGCACGGCAGCTTGCGCTCGCCCATGGCGGCGGCGACCACCAGCGAGCGCTCGCGCGACGGGATCGGCGCCGAGGCGACCCGTTCGTTGGTGGACCCCTCGATCAGCCTGCCCTCGCGGTCGAACACCCAGCCGACGATCTCGCCGACGGCGCCGGCCTTCTGCAGCGCCTTCAGTTCCGCCTCCGAAATGAATCCATCCTCATAAAGCGGGGCGCGCGGACCGAGGTCGCCGATGCCGACGAAGGTCACGTCGGCATGCGCCGCCAGTTCCAGCGTCGGCCGGATGATCTGCTGCGCGTGCAGCATCTCGCGCTCGTCCGGCGAGGTGACGATGACCGGCAGCGGCATCGGAAAGCTGCGCGCCTTGATCTTGTCGGCCAGCGAAAAGATGACGTTGTAATAGGCGGCGGTGCCGTCCGGGGTGATGTTCCCGGTCAGCGACACCAGCCGGTGCTGCGGGCAGTCGAGCGGCGTCATCTGCTCGATCGCCGCCTTCAGCGTGCGGCCGGTGCCGACCGCCATGACCATCGGCTCGGCGGCGCGCAGCCGCCGCTCCATCTCGGCCGCGGTCGCCTGGGCGATGCCCATCGTCGTCGACGCCGAGTCCGGATCGCTCGGCACCACCTCCGCCAGATCCAGCGCGAACCGCGCCGTCAGCCTTGCCGCGAGATCGAGGCATGAAGCGATCGGGTGGTCGAGCCGCACCTTGACCAGCCCCTCCGACACCGCCAGCGACACCAGCCGCTGCGCGCTCTGCCGCGACACCCCCAGCTTCGCCGCGATCTGGTCTTGCGTATTCCCCGCCACATAATACAACCAGCCGGCCCGGGCGGCATCGTCGAGCCGGCCGGCGCCGCTCTCCTGCCGGGAAACCATGTGTTTTCTCCTCCGCTCAGGTCGAGCCCAAGGATCGCGACTTTTGCAGCTTTTCGCAGATCGCGCAATTGCCAAAGAGCGCGACATTTGCTCGCGAAGGCCGGTGGGTTTTGGCTGAGCGATGTCGATCGCTGTTTGCTTCCTGCCGCAAACGTCCTATGACGAAGCGCGAAGGATGGATAGATGACGCCGAAAGCCGTGTATTGGGATATGGACGGGACGCTGATCGACAGCGAGCCGCTGCATGAGGAAGCGCTGGTGGTTGCGCTGCACGGCATCGGCATAACTCCGCCCGCCGACCTGCATGAGCGCGTGCTCGGCGTCGCCGCCTATCCCGTCTACGAGATGCTGCGCGACGAATTCGGACTCGACCTGCCGTTCGACCACTGGATCGTGCGCAAATATGCGCACTACCTCGACAACGCGCCGAAGCTGGCGGCTAGGCCCGGCGCGCTCGAAATCTTCCACGACCTCAAGGCAAAAGGCGTGGTGCAGGGCGTGGTGTCGAATTCGGACCGACTCATCGTCGATGCCAATCTGCGGGCGCTCGGCATCCACGAGGCCGGCATGCGCACGATCTCGCGCAACGACGTGAGAATTGGCAAGCCCGACCCGGAACCGTATCTGCGTGCTGCCTGGCTGACCGGCATCGACCCGGCCGACAGCGTCGTCATGGAGGACAGCTGGCCCGGCGCGACGGCCGGACTGGCGGCGGGCATGCGCACCATCTTCTGGCCGGAGGCGCCGCAGCCCGGTCCCGCCGGTGCGCTTGTGGCCGACGATGCCGGCGACGTCCGCGCCTATCTCGGGCTCGGCTCATAGATCAACGCAACGGCGCGAAACGCTCGTGCGCCGAACCCTGCTCGCCAACCGCCCTCAAGTTCTCCCGGCGTCCCGGGCCGCCGGAAGCCGCCGCCGTTCGACGATCAGGTAAGTGCGGCTTGCGCCGCGGCAAAACTTTGCCCAGTGTCGCTCTTGCGAATAGGGGGCCGGCATGCGCGGCGAAGTGCTTCATTACGACGAGAGCCAGGGCTTCGGCTTCATCACCGGCGCCGACGGCAACCGCTATACCTTCCGGCGCGAGGACATGCGGCGCGACGTCTCGCTCGGCAAGGGTACGGCGGTCGAATTCCAGTCCGATCGCGGCCAGGCGCGCAACGTCTTCCCGATCCGCGCCCAGGGCAGCGTGCCGGCGGTCGGGGCGGCGCCGGCCGCCTCTCCTTTCGGCCGCAACCCCACGGCTGCCATCGCCGCTCCGGTCTCGGGCGGTACCGGCCTGTGGGGCTATTTCCAGCGCGGCGTGACCTCCAATTACGCCAATTTCCGCGACCGGGCGCGGCGCAAGGAATATTGGGGCTACGTGCTGTTCTGGTTCCTGGCGTCGATCGTGCTGTCGCTGGTCGGCATCGGCTTGGATACCGCGATGGGCAACATGGACGGCGACAGCGTGCTGCCGGCCGTCACCATGGTGGTGATAGGGATCTGGATGCTCGGCACGATCGTGCCGAGCATCGCCATGACGGTGCGGCGCCAGCACGACATCGGGCTGTCCGGCTGGTTCTATCTGCTGATCCTCCTGCCCTATATCGGCGGGCTGATCATCTTCGTGTTTTCGCTCATCCCGTCGCAGCGGCACGAAAACAAGTGGGGCCCGGTGCCGGCGGGAATAACCATCCCGCCGCCCTACGTACCGAATGCCGGCTGACGTCGCGTCGTCCGACGGCAGGCGTCAGAGCTCCAGGAACGGCTTGAACCCGCCATAGATCATGCGTTTTCCGTCGAACGGCATGGCGTCCCAGTCCGGCTTGATGCGCGGATCCTTCATGACCTTGGCGTTGACGGCGTCGCGCTTCTCGCGCGATTCGTAGACGATCCACGAAAACACCACGACCTCGTCCTCCTTGGCCTGAACGGCACGCGGGAACGAGGTCAGTTCGCCGTAGGGCACGTCGTCGCCGATGCACTCGACATAAGCGAGTGCGCCGTGTTCCATCCATACCTCGCCTCCCAGCGCCGCCATCTTGCGATAGGCGTCGAGATTGTCTTTCGGGACGGCGATGACGAATCCGTCGACATAGGACATTTCGGGTCTCCTCTTCGTTTCATCCGCTCATAGGACGATCGAAGAGCCAGCGCCCCGACATGCCAGGGCAAGGAAGGTGGACGTCAGGCTCCTGACAACGTCATGGAACCAGTACGGCGGCCGGCTCGTCCCTCGCGCCGCCCCCAGCCCATCACGCCGCCAGCGCGCTCACCTCGGCGAAATCGCGGATGTCGTCTCGCGCCGCGGCGATGGCATTCTGCTTCGCCTCATCGCCGAATGCCAGCCGCTCGGCGCGAACGAAGGTCACGTCGGTGATGCCGGCGAAACCCAGCATGCCGCGCAGATGGGGCTCCTGCGAATCCATCACCTTGGCAGGACCTTCGCTGTAAAGGCCGCCGCGCGTCTCGATGACGATGGCGCGCTTGCCGGTGAGCAGGCCCTTCGGACCGGCCTCGCTGTAGGAAAAGGCGATGCCGGCGCGCAGCACCTGGTCGAACCACGCCTTGAGCGTCGACGGAATGCCGAAATTGTACATGGGTGCGCCGATGACGATGGTGTCCGCGGCCTTCAGCTCAGCCACCAGCGCGTCCGACAGCGCCAGCGCCTCAGCCTGTTCCGTGGTTTCGGCGGCGCCGCCGCGCAACGCGGCCACAGAGGCGGGGCTGAGATGCGGCAGCGGCTCGGCTCCGAGGTCGCGGTCGATCACGCGGACGGCGGGGTTCTGCTCGCGCAGGGTCTCGACCGTTTCGGCGACGAGGCGGCGCGACACCGAGCCGTCGCCGGGGATGCCGCTGTTGAGAACAAGAACGGTGGGCATGGGTTCGATCCTTCCAGTGTTTGAATTCGTCCTGGAAGCTAGTGGTTCGCGTTACGCACCAAAACTGCTAGAAGATGAACCACACTGTTGCAAAAACGGAAACGGCAATGGCTGAGCTGGACGATCTGCGCAGTTTCGTGGAGGTCGCCAATGTCGGCGGCTTCGGCAGGGCGGCCGCCCGCCTCGGCGTGTCGAAGTCGATCGTCAGCCGCCGTATCGCCCGCCTCGAGGGCGAACTCGGCGCGCTGCTGCTGGCCCGCACCACGCGTGGCGTCCGACCGACGGAAGCCGGGCTGGAGTTCAAGGCGCGGGCCGAGCGGGCGCTTGCCGATCTCGACGAGGCACGCGACGCGGTGCGGCGCGAGGGCGACGGGCTGCGCGGCCGGCTGCGGCTGGCCGCGCCGCTGGAGTTCGGCCTGCGCTACGTCGTGCCGATGCTGGCCGAACTGGCAACGCGCCATCCGGAGCTGGAGCTCGATGTCTGCTACAGCGACCGCATCGCCGATCTCGTCGGTGAAGGGTTCGATGCGGCCTTGCGCATCGGCGCGTTGCGCGATTCCGCCCTGGTGGCGCGGCGCATTGCGCCGGTCCACGCGGTGATCGTGGCGAGCCCGGCCTATCTTGCCGCACGTGGAACGCCGCGCACGCCCGAGGCGCTGTCGCAGCACGAATGCCTGATCTATGCCGGCGCGACGGTGCGCGATTGGCGATTTCGCGCCGGCAAGCGCTGGCTGTCGGTACGGCCGCAAGGGCGGCTGCGCGCCGACAGCGGCGAGGCCATTCTCAATTGGGCGGAGGCCGGGCTCGGCATCGCCGCGCTGCCCAGCTTCACCTGCGGCGACGCGCTACGCGACGGCCGGCTGCTGCCGCTGCTGCGGGAGTTCCCGATGCCGGAGGTCGCGCTCCACGTCGTGCGCCCGCCCGGCCCCTACACGCCGCGCAAGGTGCGCGTGCTGATCGACGCGGCCATGCAGATGCTTGCGCCGCAATTGATGCGCGACCCCTGTCGCACAAAACTCCACGCCGACGCCTCGGCTTGATCGGCCAGTCCGGCCGATCTGTTTGCTCCCCCGCAGCGCGGCTTGCCGGCGCGGTTGCCGCGGCCGGGATTTATGCCGACAGCGCCCGGAATTTCGCGACGATGGCGTCGCCCATCGCCGTGGTGCCCACCTCGGTCATGCCGGCGGACAGGATGTCCCTGGTGCGCAGGCCGTCGTCCAGCACCGCCGAGATCGCAGCCTCCAGCCGGTCGGCCTCCGCCACCATGCCGAAGGAGTAACGCAGGCACATGGCGAATGAGGCGATCATGGCGATCGGGTTGGCGATGCCCTTGCCGGCGATGTCCGGCGCCGAGCCGTGCACCGGCTCGTAAAGTGCCTTGCGGCTGCCGGTCTTGGCGTCCGGCGCACCGAGCGAGGCCGACGGCAGCATGCCGAGCGAGCCGGTCAGCATCGCCGCCACGTCGGACAGCATGTCGCCGAACAGATTGTCGGTGACGATCACGTCGAACTGCTTCGGCCAGCGCACCAGCTGCATGCCGCCGGCGTCGGCCAGCATGTGGTCCAGCTTGACGTCGGCGTATCTGGCCTTGTGCGTCTGCGTGACGACCTCGTTCCACAGCACGCCCGACTTCATGACGTTGCGCTTTTCCATCGAGGTCACGTGGTTCTTGCGCGTGCGCGCCAGCTCGAAGGCCACGCCCGAGATGCGCTCGATCTCGAAGGTATCGTAGACCTGGGTGTCGATGCCGCGCTTCTGGCCGTTGCCGAGATCGATGATCTCCTTGGGCTCGCCGAAATAGACACCTCCGGTCAGTTCGCGCACGATCAGGATGTCGAGGCCCTCGACCACCTCGGGCTTGAGCGACGACGACGCGGCGAGCGCCGGGTAGCAGATCGCCGGGCGCAGGTTGGCGAACAGCGCCAGATCCTTGCGCAGCCGGAGCAGGCCGGCCTCCGGCCGTACCTCGTACGGCACCGCGTCCCATTTCGGCCCGCCCACCGCGCCGAACAGCACCGCGTCGGCGGCGAGCGCCTTGCCCATGTCCTCCTCGGACACCGCCTTGCCGTGCGCGTCATAGGCCGAGCCGCCGACCAGACCGCGCTCGGTCTCGAAGCCGGTCCCGAGATCGGCGTTCATCACCGCGATCAGCTTCTCCACCTCCGCCATCGCCTCGGGGCCGATACCGTCACCGGGGAGCAGCAGGAGTTTTTTCGAAGCCATGTCGCAAGGTCCTTGAGAAGGTGAAAAGCCGCGGCCTTGCTAGCGGCAGACCGGCGGCTGCGCAAGGCTGCTGGCCGAAAACCAGGGCTTCCACCTCGGACACGGTCGCTCGAAGGCAGCGCCGACCCTGTTCTTGGCTGTCGACGCCGCCCCTCACCCCCAACCCTCTCCGTAAGAACAACGGGGAGAGGGGGGCGTCGGCGTTGTGGCTAGTCGCTCTTCTCCCCGTTCTTCACGGGGAGAAGATGCCGGCAGGCAGATGAGGGGCGGCGCCTACGGGTCAAGGGCAGCGCCGTCACGCCCCGGCGATCGTCAGCTTGGTCGCCGCCTTGTCGAGCGCCAGAGCGACGTCGCGCGGCGGCGTCCGGTCGGTGACGATCTCGCCGAAGCCGTCGAAGCCGCAGACCTGCACCAGTCCTTGCCGGCCGAACTTGGAGTGGTCGGTGACCACGACGCGGCGCGCACCGCGCGACAGCACCATGCGGGCGAACTCGGCTTCCTCGAGGTCGTAGTCCATCACCCCCATCTTCGCGTCGACGGCGCCGATGCTGATCACCGCGTGGTTGACGCTGAAGCGGCTGACGAACTCCACCGCCGGGCCGCCGAAGGCCGCGCCGGAATCGCTGCGCAGCTCGCCGCCGGCCATGTAGACCTTGTTGCCGTTGACCGTCGCCAGCGTGCGGGCGATGTCTGAGGAGTTGGTTATCACCGTCAGGCGCCGGTGCGACAGCAGTTCGCGGGCGAGGAAGCTGGTGGTGGTCCCGGTGTCGAGCATCACCGATTCGCCGTCCTGGATGGTCGCCGCCACGGCTCTCGCGATGTGCCGCTTGGCGTCGGCGTTCTCGCGCATGCGCCGCTCGAACGGCGCCTCGCCGGCCAGCGCCGGCAAGCCGATGGCGCCGTGCATCTTCAGCACCGAGCCGTCGCTGGTGAGCGGTTTTACGTCGCGACGTACGGTTTCCAACGACACGTTCAGCTTGGTGGCGAGGTCGGCGATGGTGATGGTGCCGGCCTCCTGCACCAACCTCAGGATTTCGCCGTGCCGCTTGGAATGGTTCATGCTCGAAAGCCCGTTGCGTTCTTCTGTCGCTTGACTGCCTCCTAAGCGAAAAACCGGCAGAAGACAACAAAACCAGTATTTTCCCGGTCAGGAACGCAGAAATAGCCACAACTTTGTTGACACGACCCGACGCCGGCCGGAAAGTGCCGGCCGCAATCGCAAGGACATCGCATGGGCGTCATCGAGGACCGTATCCGCGCGCTGCCGCTCTGGAACGGCGCCATCTCGATCCAGCCGCTCAAGGGTGGCCTCAGCAACGAGAGCTTCCTGGTCGAGGAGGGCGGCCGTCGCCACGTCGTGCGGCTCGGGCGCGACTTTCCGTTCCACCACGTGTTCCGCGAACGCGAGATCATGGCGGCGCGCGCCGCGCATGCCGCCGGTTTCGGCCCGGAGGTGCGTTACGCCGAGCCCGGCGTGATGGTGACGGAGTTCCTCGGCGCCCACACCTATGGCGCCGAAGACGTGCGCGCCAATGCGAAACGCATCGCCATGCTGGTGCGCCGCTTCCACGAGGAGATGCCGCGCCAGGTCTCCGGCGCCGGCTTCATGTTCTGGGTCTTTCACGTCATCCGCGACTATGCGCGCACGCTCGCCGCCGGCGAGAGCCGTGCCGTCGGCGACCTGCCGGGTTATCTGGCGCTCGCCGACGAGATGGAGGCGGCGCAGAAGCCGCTGCCGATCGTCTTCGGCCACAACGACCTTCTGCCGGCCAACTTTCTCGACGACGGCGACAAGCTGTGGCTGATCGACTTCGAATATGCCGGCTTCAACACCGCGATGTTCGACCTCGCCGGCATCGCCTCCAACGCCGGGATGGACGAGGGAGAGGCCGAGGCGCTGCTTTCGGCCTATTTCGGCGAGGCGCCGGACGCCGCGATCCAGCGCGCCTTCGCCGCCATGCAATGCGCCTCGCTGCTGCGCGAGGCGATGTGGAGCCTTGTCTCCGAGCTGCATCTCGACGCCCCCGGCGCCGACTACGTCGCCTACACCGCCGCCAACCTGGAGCGGCTGGACGCCGCTGTCCGGCGCTACCGCCTCGCCTACGGGCCGTGACCGCCGCGAAAATCCGCTTGCCGGCGCCGCCGGCGTGCTAGGCTTCCGCAAAACGGAAGCTGAGGAGCACACCCATGGCCACGCATTTCGTGGAAGGCACGGCGGTCGACGTCGGTTTCGACGGCAGGAAATGCATCCATTCGCGCAACTGCGTGCTCGGCCATCCCGAGGTGTTCGTGCCCAACGCGCCGGGCGAGTGGATCCACCCCGACGCGGCCGCGGTCGAAACCGTGGTACAGGTCGCCGAAAACTGCCCGTCCGGCGCCATCACCTACCGCCGCAGGGACGGCGGACCGGCGGAGGCGCCGCCGGTCGTCAACGTCGTTCGGGTGCGTGAGAACGGGCCTCTCGCCATCCATGCCGCGCTGGAGATCGACGGCGAGACGCTGCTCAGGGCGACGCTGTGCCGCTGCGGCGCCTCCGCGAACAAGCCGTTCTGCGACGGCAGCCACGGCAAGGCCGGCTTCGCCGCCACCGGCGAGCCGGCATCGAAGCAATCGCAGCCGCTCGCGGCCCGCGACGGCCAGGTCAAGGTGACGCCGCAGCCGAACGGCTGCCTGAGGATCGAGGGCAACCTCGAAATCGTCTCCGGCACGGGCCGCACCATCGACCGCACCGCCAAGGCGTTCCTCTGCCGCTGCGGCCACTCCGGCAACAAGCCATTCTGCGACGGCAGTCACAAGGCCGCCGGCTTCGTCGCCTGAGCTGGCATGCAGAAATTCCTCGCCCCCACGAAGTGGGGGAGAGGTGGCCCGAAGGGCCGGAGAGGGGCTTTGGCAGGCGCCGGTTTCAACGGCGCGTCGGCGCAATCCTCCCACCTCGCAAATGCCACGATTGGCGGCGATGCCGCCGACGAACAGCCCTCGGCGCGAGCCTCAAGGAAGCCCATGACGATCGACCGGCGCCGCCTGATCACGGCCGGCAGCGTTGCAATGCTGATCCCCCTGGCCGGCTGTGCCGGCGGTCCCGGCGTCGGCGACGGTGCCGGCGATTCGGCAGCCGGCGCCCGCTACCTCGCCGGCATCCGCTCCTCCAACGGGCTTTCGCCGCTGTCCGCCGATCCGGTGCTGGAGAAGGCGGCGCTGCGGCAGGCCGGCTACATGGCGCGCGCGGGCCGCATGGACCATTCCACCGGCTGGGGCCGCGATTTCGCCTCGCGCATGAAGGACGACGGCATCGGCGGCGCCGCGGCCGAAAACATCGCCCACGGCGACATGGGCCCGGACGAGCTGTTCTCGCGCTGGATGAACTCGGCCGGGCATCGCCGCAACATGCTCGACCCGCGTTTCCGGCGTTTCGGCCTTGCCTATGTGCGCGAGGCCGGCAACGGCAACCGCCGCTACTGGGCGCTGGTGCTGGCGAGCTGATCCACGCTTGCTCCCTTCTCCCCGTCCTTACCAGGGCAATCGCATATGACGTTCGGCGGCGCCGTACGGCATATGCGATTGCCCTGCCGTCCTTACGGGGAGAAGATGCCGGGCAGGCGGATGAGGGGCTGCGCCGGCGTCCGGCTTGCGAATTGAGGCCGCTCCCCGCCGTACCAGCTCCCCGCTCGGCGCGGCTACGGCCGGATGACGACCACCGGCCGGCTCCATGGATCGTAGATCGTGTCCTGCCGCAGTTCGGCGCGGCGGAACAGGTCGAGCCGCTGCAGGCACTCGGCGAAGGCGTCGGTGCGCGGCCGGAAGCCGTAGGAGAGGCAGCGTTCCTCGTCGGCGGCGCGGCGCTGTTCCGCCGTCATGCAGCCAGACATCAGCACGGCGAGGCCGATCATCGTTGCCGTCCGCGCCAGCCGCATCGTGCGCTCCTTAAGTTGAATACAATTGTCTACTTATCGCAGTTCGGGGCGATGTCCAATATGGCGCGGCGCGCGTCATTGGCCTGTCGCCGCTATTGACAGGTTTCCGGCAAAACCCAATCCTGCCGCGGCAGCCGCGATCGTTGGGGGATGCGAGATGGCCGAAGTGCTCGTTGTCGGTGCCGGCCCGGTCGGCCTCACCATGGCCGCCGAACTCGCCAGGCACGGCCATCGCTGCCGAATAATCGACCGCCTCGAACGGCCGAGCGGTTATTGCAAGGCGATCGGTGTCACCCCGCGCACGCTGGAGGTCTGGGAGGACATGGGCGTCGCGCGGCCGATGATCGAGGCCGGCCTGTGGATCAGGGGCATGCGCAGCCTCGTCCCGTCCGCCGGCCCGCGCGACATGCTGCAGGACCTCGCCGACCTGCCCTACGGCCATCTCGGCGTGCCGCAATACGAGACCGAACGTATCCTAGCCGAGCACCTGGCGCGCTTCGGCGCCGCGGTCGAGCGCGGCGTCGCGCTGGAAAGCCTGGCCGATGACGGGCAGAGCGTCCGCGTCGCGCTCCGGCATGCCGACGGACGCGGCGAAGCCGCCGCGTTCCGTTATGTCGTCGGCTGCGACGGCGCCCACAGCGCCGTGCGGCGGGCGCTCGACATCGGTTTTCCCGGCGAGCGTTTCCCCATGGGGTTCATGCTCGGCGACGTCCGCATCGACTGGGACGTGCCGCGCGGCCTGTCGGTGTTCGCCATCGAGCCGCACGAAAACGACGCGCCGGATTTCCTCGTCGCCATCCCGCTGCCGGAACGCAACCGCTACCGCGTCTCGATGCTGGCCTCCGACGATCTTGCGCCGGACAATTCGGTGGAGCACGGCATCAGCTCGGAGCGCCCTGGCCCGACACTGGAGCAGTTGCAGGCGGTTGGCGACCGGATGCTGCCCGGCCGGCCGCGGCTTTCGGACCTGCGCTGGTCGTCGCTGTTCCGCATCTCGATGCGGATCGCCGACCGCTACCGCGTCGGCAATGCCTTCATCGCCGGCGACGCCGCCCATATCCACCCGCCGACCGGCGGGCAAGGCATGAACACCGGCATCCAGGACGCCTACAACCTCGCCTGGAAGATGGCGCTGGTGCTCGGCGGCAGGGCCGGCGACCCGCTGCTCTCGTCCTACGAGGACGAGCGGCGGCCGGTCGGCGCCGATGTCGTCGCCAGGACCACGGCGGCCAGCCTGTCCTTCGGCCAACGGGGCGGCAAGACGGACCGCCTGGAAAACACGCAGATCCTCGTGAACTACCGCGGCGCCGCCCTCGTCGAGGACCGCAACCCGGCGGCCGACGCGCCGCTGCGTGCCGGCGACCGCGCGCCGGACGCCGATGGCCTCCGCCGTGCCGATGTCGGCTTTCCGCTGCGCCTGTTCGACATGCTGCGCGGCACCGAGCACGTCCTGCTCGTCTATCTCGACGGCGACAGCGCCTCCGCCGGCGCCGCCAGGGTGGAAACGCTCGCCGCCGGCCTGAAGGCGGAAAGCCACGTCCCGATCCGCGTCGTCGCGGTCGCGGCGGCGGCGACCGACCTGCCCGAGCCGGTCGGCTACGCGCTGCTGCGCGACGCCGGGGAAACGTTCGCGAAGGCCTATGGCGCAAGACCCGGCATGACCCTGCTGGTGCGGCCGGACGGCTATATCGGCCTCGCCGACGTTGCGCCCGACCTCGAAACGATCGCCTCGTTCCTGCGGCGTTACGGATCAGCCTGACGCTTTCGGCCTTGACACCTCGCGCTGCCCCTCATCCGCCTGCCGGCACCTTCTCCCCGTAAAGGACGGGGAGAAGGGAGCAGCGGCTAAGGGTTCGCCAATCTCGGTTAAAGACGGGCGAAACCCAAGCGGCCTGCGTCTCTCTCCCCGTCCTACGGGGAGAGATGTCCGGCAGGACAGTGAGGGGCGGCGCCGAGATGACTACGGCGTCTCATGCCGCCGCTCAACCGTCGCCGGCCGGCCGGCGATCGACAGTCGTGTCGGGCGCTTGTCGCGCTCGGCCACCACTTTTCCGCGCGCGATCACGCACAGCCGTTCGGCGCGCAGCCGCAGCGCCTCGACCGGGTTGCCGGCGTCTAGCACCACCAGGCTGGCGCGCTTGCCGACCGCGAGCCCGAGATGGTCGAGTCCCATGATCGCGGCGTTCACCGACGTCACCATGTCGAAGCAGCGGGCCATGTCGGCGGGGCTCGACATCTGCGCCACGTGCAGGCCCATGAAGGCGACGTCGAGCATGTCGGCGGTGCCCAGCGAATACCAGGGGTCGAGCACGCAATCCTGGCCCCAGCCGACGCGGATGCCGTATTTCAGCATTTCCGGCACGCGGGTCAGGCCGCGGCGTTTCGGATAGCTGTCGTGCCGGCCCTGCAGCATGATGTTGATCAGCGGGTTGGGGATGGCCGAAACCTCGGCCTCGGCGATCAGCGGCAGAAGCTTCGAGACATAATAATTGTCCATCGAATGCATGGAGGTCAGGTGCGAGCCGGCCACCCTGCCGTGCAGGCCGAGCCGCTGCGTCTCGCAGGCGAGCTGTTCGATGTGGCGCGACAGCGGGTCGTCGGTCTCGTCGCAATGCATGTCGACCATCAGCCCGCGCTTCGCCGCGATCTCGCAGAGTTCGGTGACCGAGCGCCGCCCGTCCTCCATGGTACGCTCGAAATGCGGGATGCCGCCGACCACGTCGACGCCCATGTCGAGCGCCCTGATGGTGTTTTCGCGCGCCGTCGGATCGCGGAAAAACCCGTCCTGCGGGAAGGCGACGAGCTGCAGGTCGATATAGGGCGCGACCTCGTTGCGCACCTCCAGCAGCGCTTCGACCGCCAGCAGCCGGTCGTCGCAGGTGTCGACGTGGGTGCGTATGGCGAGCAGCCCCATCGACACCGCCCAGTCGCAATAAGCGAGCGCCCGCTGCTTGACGGCCTCATGCGTCAGCAGCGGCTTCAGCTCGCCCCACAGCGAAATCCCTTCCAGCAAGGTGCCCGAAGCGTTGATGCGGGGAATGCCGTAGGACAGCGTGGCGTCCATATGAAAATGCGGGTCGACGAAAGGCGGCGCAACGAGATTGCCCGTTGCGTCAATGACCCGCCCGGCGTTGGCCGCCAGCACCGGCTCGATCGCCGCGATCACCTCACCGGAAATGCCGATGTCGGCGACGCGCCCGTCGGGAAGCGTACCGCCCTTGACGATCAGGTCGAATGTCATTTTCCGCCTTTCCGGTTTTTGACTTCAAGAGCGAGGTGCGTCCTTCGAGGCTCGCTTCGCGAGCACCTCAGGATGAGGGAGGTTTTCACCAGCGCCAATCGCGAAGGCCAGCGCCAACGGCCCTCATCCTGAGGTGCGAGCCCGCAATACGTCGAGGATGCGAACGAAAACCTTCCGCGGGCGAGCCTCGAAGGACGCACCAAGTTGCAGCCCTCAGCAATCAAACTCACCTTTCCCCCTTCTGGTACGGGATCATCAGCGCCCGCGGATAGGTCGCCCGGCGGGCCACCAGCACCAGCGCCAGGATCGACAGCACATAAGGCATCATCAGGAAGATCTGGTAGGGCACCACCCCGCCGGTGAGCTGCTGCAGCCGCACCTGGTAGGCGTCGAAGGCGGCGAACAGGATGGCGCCGAGCAGCGCCTTGCCGGGCCGCCACGAGCCGAACACCACCAGCGCGATGCAGATCCAGCCGCGCCCGTTGATCATCTCGAAGAAGAACGAGTTGAACGCCGACATGGTGAGGAAGGCGCCGCCCACCGCCATCAGCGCGCTGCCCACCATGACGGCGCCGATGCGGATGCCGGACACGGAGATGCCCTGCGCCTCCACCGCCGACGGGTTTTCGCCGGCGGCGCGAACGGCGAGCCCCAGCGGCGTGCGATAAAGCACCCAGGCGACGACGGCGACGGTGAGGAAGGCGAGGTAGGTCAGCGCCGTCTGCGAAAACAGCGCCTCGCCGAGAATCGGGATTTGCGACAGGCCGGGGATCGGCAGCGGCTGGAACGGCTCGATCTTCGGCGGCGACGTCACCTCCGGCAAGGCCAGCCGGTAGGTGAAGTAGGTCAGGCTGGTGGCAAGCAAGGTAATGCCGATGCCGACCACGTGCTGCGACAGGCCGAGCGGCACGGTGAGCGTCGCGTGCAGCAGGCCGAACGTCGCCCCGGCAAGCGCGGCCACCGCCACGCCGGTCCACAGATCGCCGCCGGAATAGACGGTGAACCAGCCGGCGAAGGCGCCGACCGTCATGATGCCCTCGATGCCGAGGTTGAGCACGCCGGCCCGCTCGCAGATCAGCTCGCCCATGGTGGCGAAGATCAGCGGCGAGGCGATGCGGATCGCCGCCACCCAGAAGGACGCCGTCAGGAGGATGTCGAAAGCTTCCACGGCTTATCCTCCTCCCTCGAGAGTCGACGGTTTCACAAAATGTCCGGGACGGGTGGCGAGACTGCCTGCGGCCGGCCGCAGCTTCTCGACACTAGCCGAAACGTACCGGACCACCGTTACGGTGTCAAGGATTTTTTTCCTATTGCCGACGTTCCCGTCTCCAGCAAAAATCGGGATCGGCAGTGCCGTCGTCAGCGCCGGCAGGCCGGCGCAACGCCTTTTCGGCCTTACGTCAGCCCCGCAGCAGGGTTTCGTCAGGTCGAAGCCCCCACTATTTCCGGCCGCGCCGGCCATCCCGTTGATCGCAATCGGTCTTACGGACCTGACGCAAGCGCGGCGGGCATGATCGCGACGTCGCATGCGACCCCGTCCGCTGTCCGCCCCGCTCACCGCCACCTCACCCGGAATCGCATCAGCAGCATCGCCACCACCATGGTGAGCAGCGCGGTCGCCACCATCACGTCGGCAATGTAGCTCGGCACGCCGGCCGAGCGGCTCATGGCGTCGGCGCCGACGAAGATGCCGGCGACGAAGATCGCCGCGGCGACCACGCCGAGCGGGTTGAGCATGGCCAGCATCGCCACCACGATGCCGGAATAGCCGTAGCCCGGCGACAGGTCGAGCGTCAGATTGCCTTTCAATCCAGACACTTCCGAGAAACCGGCAAGCGCCGCCAGCCCGCCCGACAAAAGCGCCGTCTTGGCCAGCACGAGGTTGACCGGGATGCCGGCGAAGCGGGCGGCCTCGGGATTGTGGCCTACTGCCCGCATCTCGAAACCCAGCGCCGTCTTCTTCATCACCACCCAGACGGCGACCGCCGCGGCCAGCGCGATGACGAAACCGTAGTGCAGCCGCCGGCCGGTTATGATGCGCGGCAGCTGCGCCTCGGCGATCACCTTTTGCGATTGCGGCCAGCCGAGCCCGGTCGGGTCCTTCAGCGGCCCCTCCAGCAGCATCGACACGAACAGCAGAACGATGAAGTTGAGGAGCAGCGTCGTCACCACCTCGTCGACGCCGAGCCTCGTCTTCAGCAGCGCCGGACCGAGCAGCAGCAGCGCCCCGGCCGCCATCGCCGCCAGCATGATCACCGGGATCAGCAGCCCGGAAGGCCATGGCAGCAGACCGGTGCCGAGCACCACGGTGATTACCGCGCCGATGTAAAGCTGCGCCTCGGCGCCGATGTTCCATAGTTTCGCCCGGAAGGCGACGGCGACCGCCAGCCCGGTGAAGATCAGCGGCGTCGCCCTGGTCAGCGTCTCCACCAGCGCGAACTGCGAGCCGGCCGCACCCTTAGCGACGAGGTAGAACACCGACAGCGGATCGGCCCCGGCCGCCAGCGCCAGCAGCGCCGCGACGACAAGCGTCACGACGATCGCGCCGGCGGGGTAGAGCAGCGTCGCGGCGAAGGACGGCGCGGGTTTGGGCTCAAGCCGCATGACGTGCTCCGCTCTCCCCTCCCCCTCGAGGGGAGGGTGGCCGCACAGCGGCTAAAGCTTTTCCGCTTTTCTCCGAATCGCGGAAATGCCCTATCTCTTTGTTTTTACGCAATTCCGGACGGAGAACCGGTTTCCACTTCCCCTGGAATTGCTCTAGGAGGGGTCGTTGCGGCCGCGCGAGGCCTCTGCCAACGACCGAGCGCGGCCGCCTGAATCCCCTCCGGCCGCTGCGCGGCCATCTCCCCCTCAACGGGGGAGAGAAAGCCGCCGCCGTCATGCCGCCGCCTCCAGCCCGTGGCCGGCCATCAGCTCGCCGAGCTCGCGGATCGAGCGTTCGCCGCGTTTCGACGGCGTCGAGATGCGGCCCTTGGAGATGACGGCGATGCGGTCGCAGAGCGCCATGATCTCCTCCAGGTCCTCCGAGATCAGCAGCACGGCGGCGCCGCGATCGCGCGCCTCGATCAGCCGCGCGTGCACATAAGCGACGGCGCCGACGTCGAGGCCGCGCGTCGGCTGGTTGGCGACGATGATGCGCGGTTTCGGATCGAGCGCCCGGCCGAGAATAAGCTTCTGCATGTTGCCGCCGGACAAAAGGCGGATTCGCGCCTCCGGCGACGGGCATTTCACCTCGTAGTCCCGGATAACCTCCTCGGCGAAGGCGCGCGCCGCCCGCCAGTCGAGCAGGCCGTGCCGGCAGAAGCGCGGCGAACGATAACTTTCGAGGATCATGTTCTCCGTCACCGTCATGTCGCCGATGGTGCCGACGGCATGGCGGTCCTCGGGGATGCGGCCGATGCCGAGCCCGAGCGCCTCGCGCGCCGACCACGGCGCATGCGCCTCGCCGGCAAGCATGATGCTGCCCTCGACCGGCGGCTCGCTGCCCGACAGCACCGCCGCCAGCGCCGCCTGGCCGTTGCCGGAGACGCCGGCGAGACCGAGAATTTCACCGTCCTTCAGCGTCAGCGAAGCGCGGTCGAGCGGTGCGCCGGAGCTCTTGCCGGCGGTCGAGATCGCCTCCAGCACCAGCGCCCGGCCGCCGAACGGCACGTCGACGATCGGCGGCAGCGGCACCTCCCGCCCGACCATCAGCGCGGCGAGTTCGGCCCGCGTCGTATCGGCGGTACGCCGCTCGCCGGCGAGCTTGCCGGCGCGCAGCACCAGCACGCGGTCGCTCACCGCCATCACCTCGGCGAGCTTGTGCGAGATGAAGATGATCGACAGCCCTTGACCGACCAGCAGCTTCAGCGTCCTGAACAGCGCCTCCGACTCGGCCGGCGTCAGCACCGCCGTCGGCTCGTCGAGGATGAGGGTGCGGGCGTCACGGTAAAGCGCCTTCAGGATCTCGACGCGCTGACGCTCGCCGACCGTCAGCGCGAACACCATGGCGTCCGGGTCGACGGCGAGGCCGAAATCGGCGGAGAGTTTTGCGATGCGGGTCCGCGCCGCGGCGCGGTCGAAGCGCGGCCGCCATAGCGGCTGCGTGCCGAGCGCGATGTTGTCCAGCACCGTCATGTTCTCGGCCAGCGTGAAGTGCTGGTGCACCATGCCGATGCCGGCCTGCAGCGCGGCGCGTGGTTCGCCGGGCGGCAGTGGTCTCCCGAACGCCTCCACCTGCCCCTCGTCGGCGACGTAGTGGCCGAACAGGATGTTCATCAGCGTCGTCTTGCCGGCACCGTTCTCGCCGAGCAGCGCGACGACTTCGCCCTTGGCTAGCTCGAACGAGATCGCGTCGTTGGCCACCAGCGCGCCGAAGCGCTTGGTGATGTTGTGAAGGCGAAGGACGGGGTTTTCCCCTCCCCGTTCAGGGGAGGGTGGCGGCGAAGCTGCCGGGTGGAATTGCTGCGGCAGGGCTCGGCGTCCTCTTCCGGAGATGGCTGCGCGAAAATGTGAGGTCGCGCCTGTCTGCGACCCACCCGGCCAGCCACCTGCGGCGACTGGCCACTCTCCTCCAAAAAGGGAGGGATACCGGGCGTCAGCTGGACTTCGGCTCGGTGTCGTTGATCTCGACGGTGAAGGAGCCGTCCTTGATCGCCTTTTCCTTTTCGGCGACCATCTTCACGGCTTCCTCAGGCACCTTGCCCTCGAAAGTCCCGAGCGGTGCCAGCGAGCAGCCGCCTTCCTTCATGAAGGAGAAAAGCCCGTAGTCCGCGGCCTTGAAGCTGCCGGCCTTGACTGCGGCGACGGCCTTGTCGAGCGTCGGCTCGAAATGCCACAGCGCCGAGGCGACCACTGTTTCGGGATAGTCGGCCTGAGTGTCGATGACGTTGCCGATCGCCAGAACCTTGCGCTCCTTTGCGGCGTCGGAGACGCCGAAGCGCTCGGCATACATGATGTCGGCGCCGGCATCGATCTGCGCGAACGCGGTCTCCTTGGCCTTGGGCGGATCGAACCACGAACCGATGAAGGCGACCTGGAATTTCGTGTCGGGCGCAACCTCCTTCACGCCAGCCATGAAGGCGTGCATCAGCCGGTTGACCTCGGGGATCGGATAGCCGCCGACCATGCCGATCGACTTCGACTTGGTCATAGCGCCGGCGACGATGCCGCTGAGGTAGGAGGCGTCCTGGATATAGTTGTCGAACACCGAGAAATTCGGCACGGCGTCATCGGGCTTGAAGCTGGAGCCCATGAGGAAGGCGACGTCCGGATAGTCCTTGGCCACGGTGCGGGCCGCGTCCTCCACGCCGAACACCTCGCCGAGGATCAGCTTGTGGCCGGCCTCGGCATATTCGCGCATCACGCGCTCGTAGTCGTTGTTGGATGTGTTCTCGGAGAACACGTATTCGATCTCGCCGCGCTCTTTCGCCGCGTTGGCGGCCTTATGGATACGGCTGACCCATTGCTGCTCGACCGGGACCGTGTAGACGGCGGCGACCTTGAGCGGCTCCTGCGCAAACAGCCGGCTTGGAAGGCCGGCGACGGACGACAGCGCGGCCCCGGCGCCGGCTGCTTTCAACAAGGAACGGCGGGAGACCGGAAAGGTCCCCGCAAACGGATTTTTCGACATTGGGTTCACCTCTGGTTGGCAGGCTTCAGGATTTTGTCATCCCGCTTTTTTGATCGTTTGGTAAACGATATGCGAATTCGCCAGACCCGGCAATCGCAGGATTTTGTTATGACCACGCCTCTGGTCGGACACGCCGCGCGAGCCTATCTGGCCGAAGAAATCGTAGACCGGCCAGCCTCGGCCGTATAGTGTGGCGCCCGTTTGGGAGCGAAACGCCGCAAGGCGAACCAAGGTGAAACCGGTATGATGCGGCGCTTCGAACACGCTCGTATTCTCATGTACAGCCACGATACCTTCGGCCTCGGGCACTTGCGCCGTTGCCGGGCCATCGCGCATTCGCTGGTCGAGGATTTTCGCGGCCTCCAGGTCCTGATCATCTCGGGTGCGCAGATCGCAGGCGCCTTCGACTATCGGGCGCGCGTCGACTTCGTGAAGATTCCCAGCGTCATCAAGCTGCGCAACGGCGAATACACTTCGCTGGAGCAGCATATCGACCTGCACGAGACGCTGGAGATGCGCCGGTCGATCATCCGCCACACCGCCGAGACCTTCCAGCCCGACATCTTCATCGTCGACAAGGAGCCGATGGGGCTGCGCGGCGAGGTCGAGGACACCCTGGCCTACCTCAAGACGCGCGGCACAACGCTGGTGCTCGGCCTGCGCGACATTCTCGACGCGCCGCATCTGCTCGATGCCGAGTGGACGCGCCGCGACACCATGCGCAAGATCGGCCTGTTCTACGACATGATCTGGGTCTACGGGCCGCCCGATTTCTACGACCCGCTGACCGGCCTCGACGTGCCGCCGGCGGTGCGCGCGAAGATGAACTTCGTCGGCTTCCTTCAGCGCAGCCTGTCGTATGACGAGACGCCTGGCCACCGGCCCGAGGGCGACTACATTCTCGTCACCACCGGCGGCGGCGGTGACGGCGCCGACCTCATACACGACGTTATTCACGCCTATCAGCAGGACCCCACCCTGACCCACAAGGCGTTGATCATGCTGGGGCCATACATGCCGGCCAAGAAGCGGCAGCGGCTGATCGCCAAGGGCGCGAAGATCCCGTTCATCGAGATCCGCGAGTTCGACAATCGCATGGAGGAGCTGATCGCAGGCGCCAAGGCGGTGGTGGCCATGGGCGGCTACAACACCTATTGCGAGATCCTTTCGTTCGACAAGCCGGCGCTGATCGTGCCGCGCCTGCAGCCGCGCGAGGAGCAGCTGATCCGCGCCAAACGCGCCTCCGAACTCGGGCTGATCGACATGCTGCTGCCTGAGGAGGCGGAGGACGCCAAACGTTTCGCCGCGGCGCTGAAGGCTCTGCCCAACCGCGCTCCGCCGTCGAAGTCGCGCCCCGATTTCAGGCTCGAAGGCCTCGTTCACATCTCCGAGATCGTCGGCGACTGGCTCGACCAGCGGCCGGCCCCGCATCTTTCGGTGGTCGAGGGCTAGGGGCAAGGTCGCCCATCGGCGCAACCATCCAGGTTTGATTGCAGACGAGGCGTCTCGCGATCAACTCCGCAAATTAGCGATTTCAGACGCTTGTGGCACTCGTAGTCGACCCTGACAGCAAACTCGCCCGCCCATCTCCGGCGCCGCGCCGCAAGGTCGTCGTGCTGCTCAAGGGTTACCCGCGGCTGTCGGAGACCTTCATCGCGCAAGAGTTGCGCGGTCTCGAACTGGCCGGGCTTGACCTTGTGCTGGTGTCGATGCGCCGGCCGACCGACAAGAAACGCCACCCCGTGCATGACGAGATCATAGCGCCGGTCGTCTATCTGCCTGAATATCTGCACGAAGAGCGCTGGCGCGTCATTCGCGCCGGGCTGCTCGGCCTGTTCAGGCCGGGCTTCTGGCGGGCGCTCAGCCGCTTCGTCCCGCATTTCTGGCGCGACCGCACGCGCAACCGCGTGCGCCGTTTCGGCCAGGCGCTGGTGCTCGCCGCCGAGTGGCCGCGCGGCGCCGAATGGCTGCACGCGCATTTCATTCACACGCCCGCTTCCGTCGCCGCCTACGCGAGCGACATCACCGGCCGCGCCTGGACCTGCTCGGCGCATGCCAAGGACATCTGGACATCGCCCGACTGGGAGCTTGCGGACAAGCTGGCCCGCGCCCGCTGGGTGGTGACCTGCACCCGCTCCGGTTTCGAGCATCTGCAAACGCTCGCCGCCGATCTCGCCCGCGTGCATCTCAGCTACCACGGGCTCGATCTGGACCGCTTCGGCCGGTTCGAGGGGAAGCACTCGCGGGACGACGGCAGCGATCCGGCGAGGCCGGTGTCGATCGTCAGCGTCGGCCGCGCCGTCGAGAAGAAGGGCTACGACGTGTTGCTCAAGGCGCTGGCGCTGCTGCCCGCCGATCTCGCCTGGCGGTTCGAGCATATCGGCGGCGGCGACAAGCTCGCCGAACTCAAGGCGCTTGCAAGCACACTCGGCATCGACGACCTTGTCAGCTGGCACGGCGCGCTGGCTCAGGCGGAGGTGCTCGACCGTTACCGCGAGGCCGACCTGTTCGCGCTCGCCTGCCGCATCGCGGCCGATGGTGACCGCGATGGCCTGCCGAACGTGCTGGTGGAGGCGTCGAGCCAGCGCCTGCCCTGCATTTCCACGACCGTCTCGGGCGTCCCTGAACTCATCACCGACGGCGAAAACGGGCTGCTGGTTCCGCCCGACGATCCGGAGGCCTTGGCCGCGGCGCTGCGCAGGGCAATCGCGGATCCTGCCTTGCGGCATCGGCTCGGCGCCGCGGCCGAACAGCGGGTACGCGCGCATTTCGACCACCATTCCAGCATCGACCAGCTGGTCGACCTGTTCGAAAGCGAGTGGCGGAAGGCCTGATGCGCACCCCGAAACTGCTCTTCTACGTCCAGCACCTGCTCGGCATCGGCCACCTCGCCCGCGCAAGCCGGGTCGCGGCTGCGCTTGTCGAGGACGGCTTTGCCGTGACCATGGTGACCGGCGGCACGCCGGTGCGCGGTTTTCCGGGTCCCGGGCTCGACCATGTCGCCTTGCCGCCGGTGAGCGCCGCGTCGGAAGGCTTTTCCGGACTGGTCGACGCCGACGGCCAGCCGGTCGACGACGCGTTCAAGGCGCGCCGGCGCGCCCTTTTGCTGGAAACGCTGCGGCGTTCAGAACCCGACATCGTTGTCATCGAGGCGTTTCCGTTCGGCCGCCGCCAGGTGCGCTTCGAGCTGTTGCCGCTGATCGAGGCGATCGACGCGATGACGCCGAAGCCACGGCTGGTCACCTCGGTGCGCGACCTCTTGCAGGAGCGGGTCAAGCCCGGCCGCAACGAAGAGACGGTCGACCTGCTCAACCGGCATTTCGACCTCGTTCTTGTGCATGGCGACCCGGCCTTCGCCCGGCTGGAGGACACGTTTGCGCTCGCCACGGCGATCACGCCTCCGGTCGTCTACTCGGGCCTCGTCGCCGCGCCGCCACCGGCGCCGGCACGCGAAAGCTTCCGCGTGCTGATATCGGCGGGCGGCGGCGCCGCCGGGGCGGACCTGGTGCGGACGGCGGTCGAGGCGGCACGACGGCTGCCGGGCGACGCGCGGTGGGCGCTGCTCACCGGCCCCAACCTGCCGCAGGCCGATTTCGAGCATGCGGCGGCCGGGGCGCCACCGCATCTGAAGCTGTTTCGTTTTCGCGAGGATTTTCCAAGCCTGCTCGGCGGCGCGGAACTGTCGGTCTCGCAGGCCGGCTACAACACCGTGTGTGATGTCCTGCGCGCCGGCTGCCGCTCGCTGCTGGTGCCGTTCAGCACCGGCGGCGAGACCGAGCAGACGGCGCGCGCCGAGCGGCTGGAGCGGCTCGGCCTGGCGACCGCCTTGCCGGAGACAGGGCTGACCGGCGAATTGCTCGCCGCAACAATCGCCGAGGCGCTGGAGCGCCCGAAGCCGCCGCTGGCAGCGCTCGATCTCGCCGGTGCGCGGGGCTCGGCGCGGCTGCTCCGTGACCTGCTGTAGTGCCGCGGCCTCGCCGCGTCGGACCATCGCCGTCCGGCTGCCCGAGCCGGTTCAGACCCGGCCGATCAGCATGAAGCGGGTGTATTTCTTCATCGGCAACTCGCCGGCGAAATCGGTCTCGGCCAGCACCGCCAGGTCGGCGAACGCCTGCAGCGACGACACGCAGGCGACATGCGTCGGTTCGCTGAAATAGTCGTTCGACTGCAACAGCACCCGCGTCCCCGCCGGCAGCAGCGCCAGCCAGGCACGCAGGTCGGGAATGTGCTCGCAACTGGTGTTTACGACGAGATCCGGGGTCCGGCCGTCGTAGTCGAGCTTGTACATGTCCGCCGTGACGGCGCGAAAGCGCTCGCCGTGGGCGTGGTTCAAGGTCTCGGCGATGACCTCGACGGCCGGATCGATGTCGCTGTTTTCGATCCGGCCGATCTTCAGGCGCGGGTCCTCGAGGAACATGCCGGCGAGCACGCCGTACCAGCCGCCGACGATCCATACCTCGCCGAAAATACCGCCGGCGCTCTCAAACAGCTTGTCGCGCGCCCACATCTTGCAGGCGACCTGCTTGTGGTTGAAGGCGTTGCCGATATCGGCGTCCGGATGCTTTCCGATGACCTTGGACAATCCCTTGATCAGCGGGCTTCCGCAGTAGACGGCCATGCCGCGGGCGAGGTCGAATGCGTGTTCATGCCAATCTTCTTCGGCGCACTGCGCCCGGGTAGCGTCCATCATGAGGCTGTTGTAGGCTGGCCGTACGGGGGATGCAAATCTGAAGACCTTCATACGGACTTTCATGCACTTGGATCGGACTCGGCGGGCGGCTGGCTGTCGGAACAGAGAGCGCCGGACATCGGCGTCGCGCGGACGAATGGCGGGCTGATCCTCGATGGAAAGAAGCCTCGCCCGCTACATCTGGGTTCACACCTGGCGCCAGCAGCTGTGGATCCTGTTCGTCGTCGCGCTGTCGATGATTCCCTATTTCATGTCGTTCGATCTGCCCAAGCAGATCGTCAACGGCCCGATCCAGGGCGAGGGCTTCGAAACGCCGGGCGCCACGCAACCGTTCATGGCGATCGACGTGGACTTGCCGTTCGTCGGCACCGTTCACCTGTTCGACGGCTTCGATCTCAACCGCACGCAGACGCTGGTCGGCCTCAGCCTGGTGTTCCTCGGCCTGGTCATCATCAACGGCCTGTTCAAGCTCTACATCAACACCTACAAGGGCCGCCTCGGCGAGCGCATGCTGCGGCGCATCCGCTTCGAGCTGGTCGACCGGGTGCTGCGTTTTCCGCCCGGACAGTTCAAGCGCGTCAAGGCGGCCGAGGTCGCCACCATGGTCAAGGACGAGGTGGAGCCGCTCGGCGGCTTCATCGGCGACGCCTTCGTCACCCCGGCGCAGCTCGGCGGCCAGGCGCTGACGGCTCTGATCTTCATCATCATCCAGAGCTTCTGGCTGGGCATGATCGCGGCGGTCATCGTCGGTATCCAGCTGGTGATCATTCCGCAGATGCGAAAGCGGCTGATCCGGCTCGGCCGCGAGCGGCAGCTCACCGCACGTGCCCTGTCCGGCCGCGTCGGCGAGATCGTCGACGGCATCGGCGCCATCCACATCAACGACACGTCCAATTACGAACGTGCCGACATCGCCGACCGGCTCGGCACGATCTTCAGGATCCGCTACGACCTCTACCAGTGGAAATTCCTGGTCAAGTTCATCAACAACTTCCTCGCCCAGGTGACGCCGTTCCTGTTCTACCTGGTCGGCGGCTGGTTCGCGCTGCAGGGACGCCTCGACATCGGCCAGCTCGTCGCCGTCATCAACGCCTACAAGGACCTGCCCGGGCCGCTGAAGGAACTGATCGACTGGGACCAGAACCGCCAGGACGTGCAGGTCAAATACGCGCAGGTGGTCGAACAGTTCACGGTCGACACCATCATAGACCCGAAATTGCAGACGCTGACCGCCGACTCGGTGGCGCCACTCGGCGATGCGCTGTCTACCACCAACCTCACCTTGATGGACGACAGCGGCGCGAAGTTGCTCGACCGCGTGACGGTGCAGATCCAACCTGGCGAAAAGGTCGCCGTGGTCGGCACTGCCGCCGGTGGCGCGGAGGCGCTGGCCGAGGCGTTCAGCCGGCTGATCTGGCCGGAATCCGGGCGCATCAACGTCGGCGGCACCGACCTCTACGAGATGTCGGAGGCGGTCACCGGCCGGCGCATGGCCTACGCCTCGTCCGACGCCTACCTGTTCCAGGGTTCGCTGCGCGACAACCTGCTGTACGGCCTGAAGCACGCGCCGCTGACGGAAGTGCGCTACGACGGGGTCAAGGCGTCGCAGCGGCGATGGGCCGTCGATGAGGCTGCCAACGCCGGCAATCCCGACTACGATATCAGCAGCGACTGGATCGACTACAGGTCGGCCGGCGCGACCGGGCCTGGCGATCTCTACCATGCCGTGCGCCCGGTGCTCGACGCCGTCGTGCTCGCCCAGGACATCCTCGACCTCGGCCTGCGCGCACGCGTCGATCCTGGCCTGCATCCCGAGATCACCGGGCGGATCGTCGAGGTGCGCGAGGCGCTCCGGCAGCGCCTCAACGACGAGGGGCTGAGCAGCCTGGTCGCCTTCTTCGAGCCCGGTGCCTACAATCTTCAGGCGACCATCGGCGAGAACCTGCTGTTCGGCGCCGCTACCGGGCCGGAACTGGTCGGCAAGGAACTTGCCGGCAATGCGTATTTCCGAGCGGTGCTGCGGGTCGACGGGCTCGACGAGACGCTTTACCGGATGGGCCTGGAGATCGCCGACAACGCGATCGAGCTGTTCGCCGATCTGCCGCCGGACCATCCATTCTTCCAGCAGCTCGCCTTCATGACCGCGGAGGACATCCCGGAATACCAGCAACTGCTGCAGAAACTGCGCGGCAAGCCATTCGACTCGGTGTCGGATAGCGACCGGGCGAAGATCATCAAGCTCAGCTTCGCGTACATCGAGCCGCGGCATCGTTTCGGCCTGCTTACGCCGGAGCTGATGGACCGGATCGTGGCGGCGCGCCAGCGCTTCTACGACGGCCTGCCTGCCGACCTGCAGGGGGCTATTGAACGCTACGATCCGGATAAATACATCACCGCTGCCTCGCTCAGCGACAACGTGCTGTTCGGCCGTATCGCCCACAACCAGCCGGACGGACCGGAACGCATCCGCTCGCTGGTGCGCGAACTGCTCGATACGCTCGGCCTCTATGACGAGGTGCTCGATATAGGACTGGACTTCAATGTCGGCGTCGGCGGGCGCCGGCTGACGGGTGCGCAAAGGCAGAAGCTGGACGTGGCGCGAGCGCTGTTGAAACGCGCCGACTTCCTCATCCTGAACCGGCCGCTGGCGGCGCTCGATCAACGCTCACAGGATCTGGTCACGCGCAATGTGCTGCAGGAGGTCTCCCGTGGCGGACGCGACCCGGCGGTGCTTTGGGTGCTGCCGAATCCGAATCTTGCGAACCTTTTCGAGCGTATAATCGTTTTCCATGGCGGCGAGCTGGTGCAGGATGGAACGCACGAGACTCTGTCGCGGGAAAACGGTATCTTCACACGGTTGTTGGCATGATGGACCAGGCTGTGCCATGATCTTTCGGGGTTGAGTGATCATGCTACTGAACGACGAAGTCGGGATGCTGCGGAAAGTGCCGCTGTTCTCGCGCGTTGCGCCGGCGAAGCTGAAGTTGCTCGCCTTCACGTCGGACCGGGTGTCCTACAACGAAGGCCAGACGCTGTTTCACCAGGGCGACGAGGGCGACGCGGCCTATGTCGTCTTGTCCGGTAAGGCAGACATCATCGTCGATTCCGCCGCGGGCCAAATCAAGGTCGCGGAAGTCGAACCTAATGAAATCGTCGGCGAGATCGCTATATTATGTGATGTGTCGCGTACGGCGACCGTTCGCGCCTCGGCGCCGCTCGAGGCTCTACGAATCAAGAAGGACCATTTTTTGCGGCTTCTCACGGAGTTTCCGGAGATGACCGTCGAGATCGTAAAAGTGCTGGCGGACCGTCTCAGCCATACGACGGCTGAATTGACGGCAGCACGTAGCAAGGCGAGGCAAGCAAATTCGTAGCGCACGCGCCCAGCAGAACCGTCCCGCCATGGACACCCGCTCCCTCGAACGCAAGCGCGGAGCCGGCTATGGCTCGGCCGCCATTGCCGACACGCTCGAGCCACGGAAGCTGCGTGCCGTCGAAAAGGCCGACCCGTCGAAGATCGTCCTGAAGCACCGGCCGGCCCAGCCTATCCCCGAGCGGCCCGACCCGTCGGGTTTCCGGGTGCGCATCTGGGGCGCGCGCGGCAGCGTGCCGGTGTCGGGCAACGAGTTCCGCCGTTACGGCGGCAATACACCTTGCGTGGAGATGCGCTGCGGTGGGCAGATCCTGCTGTTCGACGCCGGCAGCGGCATACGGCCCGCGGGTGTATCTGTGCTGAAGTCGGGCGTCAGCCAGGTGCACCTGTTCTTCACGCATTTCCACTACGACCACGTCCTCGGCCTGCCGTTCTTCGCACCGCTCTACGATCCGTCGATCCAGTTGGAGATGTGGTCGGGCCATCTAGCCGGGATCATGTCGACCAGGCAGATGCTGCATGACCTGATGCGGGCGCCCTGGTTTCCGATCGAGGTCAGCATCTGCCGGGCGTCGCTTATGGCGCGAGACTTCAAGTCCGGCGACGTGCTGCGCCCTGGACCGGGCATCACCATCCGCACCGCCAACATGAATCATCCTGGCGGCTGCATCGGCTATCGCGTCGAGTTCGGCGGCCGTGCCGTGGCGTTTATCTGCGACACCGAACATGTCGACGGCGTGCCGGACGCCAACGTGCTGTCGCTGATCGAAAACGCCGACCTCGTCATCTATGATGCGGCCTACACCGACGAAGAAATGGTCAACCGCCGCGGCTTCGGCCACTCGACCTGGCAGGAGGGCGTTCGCCTCTGCAAGATGGCCGGTGCGAAACGGCTGGCGCTGTTCCATCACGACCCCTTCCGCACCGACACCGAACTTGCCCAGATCGAGGCGAAGGCCAAGGCGACTTTCTCGGGCGCTTTCGCGGCACGTGACGGACAGACACTGACGATCGCTACCGAAGCACGGCAGAAGCTGAAGGCAGTTTAGCGCTTCGGCTCAATCTGCGCCTGGGACGAAACTCCAGACTGTTCTTGCTGCAGAGCTCTCCTTCACGCTGGCAGCAGCTCTCCGATTTGCTGCCAACGGCCACGTGTCAGCGCGAACAGCCGCTGCAGAAAATCCCATGCGGCTTCATCATGGACGAGATGATGCGTCAGTACGCCGATGGGCGGTTGGCCGGGCAAGGTGAGCCCCGTATCGAGCTGCGCCACAATCTGACCGACCAGCAGCGCATGGTCGTGGCAGCCGCGCGTTCCATGCCAGTCGATGATGTCGACCGTGGTGTTTATCACCGGCAGGGGCGCTGGCCCGGGCGGTCCGAAGGTCGAGATGCCCCGATAGCCCCGGCCGGCGAGATGCGGCAGCAGAGCCGCGTCGATGCGGTTCCACGGCGGCACCAGCAACGGCACGGCGCACCCGTTGAACAGCGCCTCGATGCACCGCAGTCCCCGCTCCAGTTCGGCGAGCACCGTCTCAACCGGACGGTGCAGGCCGAGCTCCTGCTTCTTGCTTCCCGCCGGCGCGTGGTTTTCGTGCGACCAGCCATGCATCACCGGGATCATATGTGGGCTTCCCGCCAGGCGGTCGGCCAGCGGCTTGCCTGCGAATGCCGGGATGACCGCCAGCGCCACTGCCGCTTCGCCTTCCGCCGACAGCTCGATCAGCCGGTCGAGCGCGGCGGTGGGACCGATGGCGTCGTCGTCGCGCAGCCAGAAGACCGGCCGTCGGCCGGCAGCCTGCCAACGGTCTAGCGCCTCGGACAGCGGCTGCCACGTCGCGTCGGATGTCATCGCACGAGCCTCGCCAGCAGACCGGCCAGTTCTTGCGCGGCGCCGTCCAGCGACCGCTCGGCCAGCACGAAGCGCCGGGCCTCGACGCCCATGCTGTCGCGTAGCGCAGGCTCCGACAGCAACCGCCGCAGCGCTGCAGCGTAGGCGACCGCATCGCCCGGCGGCGTCAGAAAACCGGTCTCGCCGTCGCGCACCACATCGGGAACGCCGGCGGTATCCTGAGCCACCACCGGCAGGCCCGATGCCTGCGCCTCGAGGTAGGCGAGCCCGTAGGCCTCGCCGAAACCCGGCCAGACGTAGATGTCGCCGTTCGCCAGCGCCGCCGCCACGTCTTCCCGCCGCAACTCGCCGAGCCAAACGAGCCGCGGCGGCGGCAGATCGGCAAACAGGTTGCGAACCTCGTCTCGGCTGGGGCCACTGCCGGCAATCGCAAGTGTCCATGGCAGGTCCAGGCAGAGATTGAGCGCCGCTGCCAGGAGTCGATAGCTGTCGAGCTTGTCGCCCGGCCGCATCATCGCCACGGTGACGAGGCGGCCAGCGCCCGGCGTTCGCGGCGCGAACGGTGCGGCATCGAGGAAGGGCGGCAGCATGGCTAGCCGCTCATGCTCCACGACGCCGAGCAGGCCGTCATGGTCACGCCGCGTAAAGCAGATGTTGAGCGCGGCTTGCCGCAGGCTCCGTTCGACCGCCCGCTGCGCCTCCGCCCAGGGGCCGACGCTACGTCGCCGCGAAAACGACGCCTCGGCGGTCACGTAGGGGATGCTGAAGGCCGCGCAGAGCTCCGGCCCGATGAAGTCGGGCGCCTTGTAGTAAGGATGATAGCAGAAGAACAGGTCCGGCGCCGTGCCGGACCATGTCGCCATGAGCCGCTCCAGCTCGGTCAAGCCCGCCGCGCGTCTTCTCGATATGTCCTCCGGCTCCTTCGTATAGCTGCGAAACTCCGAGATGACCGCTACCGTATGTCCGGCACGACGCATCGCTTCGATAAGCTGCCGCGCCATCAGCCGGTCGCCGGATGGAACCGGGTGATCCGGCGGCTTCATCGGAGCATAGAAGGCGATGCGCATGACGCGAGCCTATGCCGACGCCATGCCCCGGAGTCAAACCGGGCGTGCGGTTGACTTGGAACGTGCCCATATATTCGACGAATGTGCTAGGGATGGCGCACATGAACAGCATTGCCCTCGACGATTCCTTTCTCGCGACGATCCCCACCCTCTCGCAGTTCGAGGGTGTCGCCGACGCCAGCAATTACCGGCCGCTGCCGGACGACTGGACACTTGCCACCACCGACATCGTCGGATCGACCAAGGCGATCCAGGCGGGCCAGTACAAAGCCGTTAACATGGCGGGCGCCAGCGTGATTTCAGCGCTGCTGAACGCGCTCGGCCGCAGCGACCTGCCCTTTGTGTTCGGGGGCGACGGTGCCGTGGTCGCCTTTCCCAGCCGGGCTGCCGCCACGGCCAGTGAGACGCTGGCGGCCACACAGGCCTGGGTCGCCGACGAACTGTCGCTGACGCTGCGCGCCGCGCTGGTGCCGTTGCAAGCCATTCGCGCCCGCGGGTTCGACGTGCGCGTCGCCCGCTTCCGGCCGAGCGAAAACGTGTCCTACGCCATGTTCGCCGGAGGCGGTACGAGTTGGGCGGAAGCCGAGATGAAGGCCGGGCGCTTCGCCGTCCCGGCGGCACCAAGCGGCACGCGACCGGATCTCACCGGCCTGTCCTGTCGCTGGAATCCGATAGAAGCCCGGCATGGGGACATCGTATCCATCATCGCAGTGCCGGTTTCGCGCGAGACCATCGCGGCTTTTCAGGCACTCGTGGCCGACATCGTCGCGCTGGCCGGCAAACAGGGTCGTGGCGGCCACCCCGTTCCGGCCGACGGGCCGTCTTTCGGGTTTCCGCCCAAAGGACTGGACATGGAGGCGCGGGCGGCGGCGCCAAAGGCGAAGCGCCTGCGGTCGAAACTCTGGATACTCCTGCTCGGCGTACTCAGCGTGGTGCTTTACCGGACCAACCTCGACTTCGGCCGCTTCAACGCACGTCGCTACGCTCAGGAAGTCTCCGAGAACTCGGATTTCCGCAAGTTCGACGATGGCTTGAAGATGACGGTCGATCTCGACCAGGCGACGTTCCAGGCCATCGAGGCCCGGCTCAAGCAGGCGGAAGCGGAGGGCATCTGCAGATTCGGCCTGCATAGACAGGATTCGGCGCTGATGACCTGCATCGTCGCCAACCCGCTCGAGCACGACCACATCCATTTCATCGACGGAGCTGCCGGCGGCTATGCGGTGGCAGCAGCCAACCTCAAGGCCAAGGTGACGGCATGAGCCGTCGGCGACCACTACTCGCCTCGACTGGCGGTGTACCGAAGCCATGAATACCGTCGATGTTTCCTACGCCGGCCGCACGGTCACGCTCGTCGACCTGCCGGAGTACCGCAAGTTCTACCGCAAGCTTGCCGAAGGCCGCTGGGAACCGCACACGCTGAAAGTGCTTTCGCGCTATCTCGACAGCGACACGGTGCTGGTCGACATAGGCGCCTGGATCGGCGTCACGCCGTTTTTCGCCGCACAGATCGCCAAATCCGTCGTGGCTGTCGATCCTGACCCGAAATGTATCGCCATCCTCAGGCAGCTAGCCACCGGCCGGGACAATGTCACCGTGCTGGAGGGGGCGCTCGCCGATTGCCGCTCCGTCGCCGTCCACGCCGTCGATGGCTTCGGCAGCTCCGAAACCAGCATCCTCGATATCGGCGACGGCGAGACCACGACCGCGGCCGGCCTCGGCATCGACGAGATCATGCAGCACACGCACGGCGCACCGGTGGTCGTCAAGGTGGATATCGAGGGTTACGAATTCGCGATGACGGAAGCGCTGGCGCGGCTCGCCGGCTATCCTGTTCGCGCAATGCAAATCGCAATTCATCCGCAGCTCTACGAGCGCAGCCTGCCGGGCGGACGGCTCACGCGCCGGTTGCAAACGGCGCTTGCCACTTGGCGACTGGGGCGGCGATTACAACGCATTTTTTCCGGCCCCTGGCTGGTTAAATACCCCGGCCTGATCACCTATATAGTTTTCGGAATCGTTCTCCGGCTCACCCCCAGAGGCGCCGATTTCCTTTTTGAACAAAGACTTGCCAGTACCGGAGGTTCCGGATGTCGAACGCCCTCTCCACCGAAGTCTCGACCATCCTGATGGATCGTGTCGCCGACTGGCTCACCAACTCCTCGCTCGCCGGCGACGACCTCGAAACCATGGTTCGCGGCTTCTGCGAACGGCTCGCCGCAGCCGGCCTGCCGATCGTGCGGGTACATCTTTCCTTCTCGATGTTGCACCCGCTTTACGATGCGCTCGGCTTCACCTGGGAGCGTGGCGTCGGCATGCGTGTGGAAGGATTCCGCCACAAGCCGGGCGAGAGTTCGGACCGTTTCCTGCGCAGCCCCTACTATCATCTGCTCGCCAACAAACTCGACCATCTGCGTCGCCGCCTCGATCATTCGGGACCGTCGGAATTTCCGATATTCGACGATCTGAAGCAGCTCGGCGTGACCGACTATCTGGCCTTCCGGCACTTCTTCAGCGCCGGCAAGGAGCAGGGCATGATGGGTTCGTGGTCGACCGACGCACCGGCCGGCTTCAGCGAAAGCATGATCGCGGCGCTGCTGCGCGTCCAGAACCATCTGGCCGTGGCCGCCAAGATGGCAGTGCTCAACCGGCTTGCCGACAACATGCTCACCACGTATCTCGGCAACGACGCGGGCAAGCGCGTGCTCAACGGCAACATCCGCCGGGGCCAGGGCGACACCATCCGCGCCGCGCTGGTGATGGCGGACATGCGCGGCTCTACGCAACTCGCCGAGCAGGAGGGGCGCGAGGCCTATATCGAGACCCTCAACCAGTTCTTCGACGCCATTGCGGCGCCGTTCAACCGCCGCGGCGGCCAGATTCTCAGCTTCCTCGGTGACGGCTTCATCGCCGTCTACCCATGCGACCGGCATCGCGAGCCATCGGAGATCGCCTGCCGCGCCGCGTTGGGCGCCGCCGTCAAGGCGACGGCCCGCATGAGCGCGCTGAACGAGGAGCGACGCCGGCGCGGGCTCTCCGACATCGGCTACGGCATCGGCATGCATGTCGGCAACGTCATGTTCGGCAATGTCGGCCTGAGCGACCGGCTGACCTTCTCGGCCTTCGGCTCGGCGGTAAACGAGGTGCAGCGCCTGCAGACGCTCACCAAGAAGTACCCGCACAGCCTGATCGCCAGCCAGGACTTCGCCACCTATGCCGGCGGTGGCTGGATCGCGCTCGGCAAGGAGAAGCTGCGGGGCGTCAAGGAAAAACTCACCATCCTTCATCCCGACCTCACCGATATCGGCGATCAGGACGAGGACGGCGGCTTCGAGATCAGCTATGACGGGGTCTCCGATGCCGAGCAGCTGATGCTCCTGTTCCGCGACAGCGCAATGCCCGGCACCGGCATGGGCAATGGAAAGGCTATGCAGTGAGATTGGGATCGATCCGGATGGCGATGGCTGCCGCTACCTTGTCTCTGACGGCGCCAACTTTCGCTGATCCGGCTTCGACCGTGCTTATCGACGGGTTCGACGGCCCGGACTTCGCGCCCGGCGGCGGCCTTTATTATCGCGAGAACTACGAGCAAAGCGCCGGCAAGGCGGAATTTCAGAAAGAAGTCACGCGCAGCGGTGCCGGTGCGCTGAAGCTCAGCATCAAGCCGCTTTGCCCCTCCGAAAGCGACGGCTGCAGCGAACGCGCCGAGGTCTGGGAGAAGACCGAACTGCGTGTGCCGTATGACAAGGGTGTCTGGTACGGCTTTGCCGTCAAGTTCGGTGAGCCGATCCCTCAGGACGACCACCGTTATCTGATTGCGCAGTGGAAGCGCGAGATCGATCCCGGCGCCGACGGCGACTTCAGCCCGTTCCTGGCGCTCAGGCTGCGCAACGGCAAGCTGTTCGCCACCGTCGAGACCAATTATCTGCAGCCCAAGGCCCAGCCGGCCTCGAACAGCTCAGCTGGACTATGCGAGCCTGGATCGACGCCGGTCTGGCTCAGGCCCGAAACCAATCAGATGCGGGCACTGGTCGCGACCGAGGCGTCCTGGACGCCGGAGGACGGCGCGCTGTTCGCAGCCTGCACCGACGCCGTCCAGGTTATCGATCATGGCAACAAGCTGCCGCGCCCGGACTCCGGCTGGATCGACTTCGCAATCTACACCTTGCCCGGTCCCGCCGGCGGCGGCCATATCGAGATTTTCGCCAACGGCAAGCCGGTCGTTACGGTAACGGGCCATATCGGTCACGCCGACCAGGGGCTCGGCGCCAACCAATATTTCAAGTTCGGCCCGTATCGCGCCGCCCATACGACCGACTGGACGCTTTACTATGACGATTTCCGGCGGTCTCCCAACTGCGCCGACGTACTCGCGGGCGGCGCCTGCCCGTAGAGTGGCGAGCCTCGACCGTTGACGGGATCCTGCGCTCCGGCCTTCACCGGACCTGCGCGTCGGGAGATTTCTTCAGGATTTCCTGGTCGCGCCTGCCGTCGGCGATGCCGCCGTTACCCCAGCGGATGCTGTCGGCCGATGGCGTCGACCAGTTATGTCCACCGACCTTCCGGATCACGAAAACCGGAGGTAGATAACCGAGCAGCTTGAAGGCGTCGTAGCCGAGCACCAGCAGGTGCATGATGATGATGTCGATTTCATCCGCCGCGACTTTCCAGCGTGCCCACATATAGTGCTCGGCCGCTGCGAGTTCGTCATTGTCGTCGTTCGGGTCGTCCGACTGGCGCTTCTGGTAAAGCCATGCGTGGGCCTGCGACAGACGTGCGACGCCTTTATACACACGGTTCTGCTGGTCGAACGACTCGTCAATGTAACCTTGGACCTTGGAATTATCCATCAATTCCTCCTGCGGGACAGCACGATCCCGCACCATTCGTAATCATGCGTTCGAAAGAACGGATTCTCCGCAGAATATCATCCGATATTCCGGGCTCTCCTGGATCAGCTCGCCCCGACAGTCTTCTGCAATATTTTGATTTAAACGGCAAGGTTTCTTATAGGAAGCCGATCAGCTGAAGCAACTTTGTTACAGATGAAATGCCGGCTTACGCGAAAATACATGCGATAATTCGATGACAATCGTCGGGCGATCTCTTCAGGCCGGCATTCTTCCGCATACGGCTGGCCAAATTCCAGGGCAGTGGGCATCGTCCATGCGAGTGCTGAGGACCGCAGCCGCTGGCGATCGGCAGGCGGAAACGGCGGCGCGATGTGTCTGATACCCACGACGAAAGCTTCTATGCCGTTCTATCGATCGGACGCGGATTACGCAGGCAAGGGCATAGCCCTGGTTGACGCTGTGACGGCAAACGAGGTCGCAAGCCAGAACAGTGGGGCAGCGTGGAATAACGGCCTGCCCGATCGATTTCCGCGCTAGCGCTTCGTTGGCGTCGCTGTGCCTTCCCGTCCACAGCAACGCGTCACGGCAATCAATCCACCCAACACGGTCTTTGCAGTTCATCTGCCGTCGGCTACTGTCGCCTCCGTCGGAGGCATGCGACGTAGCTAGGGGGATGCTGCAAGCAGATGGACACGGCACTGAACAATGGCGTCGGCGACCTCCTCCGGATCGAAGGTCTGGGGATTTCGTTTGCGATCGTCGGTGGCCCGGTCCATGCCGTGCGCAACGCCAGCTTCCGCATCCTGCCGGGCAAGGTGACGGCGCTGGTCGGAGAGTCCGGCTCCGGCAAGTCGGTCATCAGCCAAGCTGTTATGGGTATCCTGCCGAACACGGCAAGGGCACGGGGCTCTATAATCTTCAACGATCCCAAGACCGGCAAATCCACCGACATCCTGCAATTGCCGCGCGACGGCGAGGAAATCCAAGCGCTGCGCGGCAGCCGCATCGGCAAGATCTTTCAGGAGCCGATGACCTCGCTGTCGCCGCTGCACACCATCGGCAACCAGATCGACGAGGCGCTGAAGATCCATTCCGACCTCGACGCGACCGAGATCAAGGGCCGCACCATCGAGATGCTCGGCCTGGTCGGTTTTCCCAATCCGGCGCGCGCCTACACCATGTACCCGTTCGAGCTGTCGGGCGGCTTGAGGCAGCGCGCCATGATCGCGATGGCGCTGCTCTGCCGGCCTGCGCTGCTGATCGCCGACGAGCCGACGACGGCGCTCGACGTCACCATCCAGGCACAGATCCTGCACCTGCTGCGCGACCTGCAGGCCAGGCTCAACATGGCCATGCTCTTGATCACCCACGATCTCGGCGTCGTCGCCAACGTCGCCGACGAGGTCGTCGTCATCTATCACGGCGAGATCATGGAGGCCGGAACGGTAGACGACATCTTCCGCCGGCCGCAGCATCCTTACTTGAAAGGCCTGATGGCGGCCGTTCCGCATTTCGACATGAAGCCGGGCGAGCGACTAAAGGCGTTGCGCGAAGTACCGGTCGACGTCGGCAACCTGCTCGGCAGTCCCGACAGGCCGACGACACAATCGGCGCAACAGCCACTTTCCGAGGTGCTCCTGTCGGCGCGTGATCTGGTCAAGTCCTATACGACCCGTGGCTCCGGCTGGTTCGGCAAGGGGAACGACAGGCCCGTGCGTGCCGTCGATAGCGTCAGCTTCGACATCAGGCGTGGCGAATGCCTCGGTCTCGTCGGCGAAAGCGGTTGCGGCAAGACCACGGTCAGCAAGATTCTGATGCGGGCGGTGACGCCGGATTCCGGCGGCGTCCTATTCAACAGCGCCGACGGTCCGATCGATCTGCTGTCGGCGCAGGGCGACTCCCTGCGCGACATTCGCACTAAAATCCAGATGGTGTTCCAGGATCCGGTCTCGTCACTGTCGCCGCGCATGACCGTGCAGAACATCATCAGCGAGCCGCTGGAGATACACGGCCGTGGTACGCCGGCCTCACGCAAACAGAAGGTGATCGCGTTGCTCAAGGCGATCGGCCTCGACGAACGGGCCCTGAACCGCTACCCGCATTCGTTCTCCGGCGGCCAGAGACAGCGCATCGGCATCGCTCGAGCGCTGGCGCTCGGGCCGGAGCTGCTGATCTGCGACGAGCCGGTGTCGGCGCTGGACGTGTCGGTGCAGGCGCAGATCCTCAACCTGCTCAAGGACCTGCAGAAGGAGCTTGGACTCACCTACCTGTTCATCTCGCATAACCTGGCGGTCGTCGACTACATGGCCGACCGCATCGCCGTCATGTGCAAGGGTCGAATCGTCGAGATCGCTCCTTGCGAGACGCTTATGCAGAACCCTATCCATCCCTACACACGCTCTCTGTTGGCGGCCGTGCCGTTCCCCGATCTCGATCGGCCGCTCGACTTCGATACGCTTCAGATCGCCGGAGCCTCGGACCAGAGCGCCTGGGCCCCGCAATTCAGGAGTGATGGTGAATCGGACGCGCTCTCGCCTACCGACCTCGGTAACGGTCATCTGGTGCTGGCGCGCCGCTCGGTCGATGCGAAGGAGCTGGTTTGATGCTGACGCGCCGCGCTGCCCTCGGAGTTCTCGCCGCTACCGCCCTGCCTGTCCGCCTCAAGGCGGATGACCGGGAGCCGGAAGCCCTGCGCGCGCTGATTGACGACGGCAAGCTGCCGAGACTGGCGGAGCGGCTGCCGAAAGTGCCGCGCGTGATCAATGTCGCAGCACTCGGCGGTTTGCCGGGGCGAAACGGCGGAGCGCTGCGTACCATCATCGGCGGCCAAAGGGACATCCGCCTGATGACCGTTTATGGCTACGCCCGGTTGGTTGGCTACAACACCAGGCTGGAGTTCGAAGCCGATATCCTCGAAAGCTACGACATTGTCGAGGAGCGCATTTTCACCTTCCGCCTGCGCGACGGCCACAAATGGTCGGACGGTACGCCCCTGTCGACCGAGGACTTCCGTTACTGTTGGGAAGACGTGCTCAACAACGAGGATCTCACCAATGGTGGTCTGCCGATCAACCTCCGGGTCGACGGCAAAGGCCCGCTGTTCGAGATCGTCGACCCGCTGACCGTCCGTTACACCTGGGAGGCGCCTAATCCCGACTTCCTACCGAGCCTGGCCGCACCGCAGGCGCAGAGCCTTGCACTGCCGGCTCACTACATGAAGCAGTTTCACGAGAAATACCAGGACGAGGACACGCTCAAGAAGCTGATGAAGGAAAATAAGGCCAAGAAGTGGAGCGGCCTGCACATCAAGATGTCGCGTCAGTACCGGCCGGAGAACCCGGACCTGCCGACGCTCGACCCCTGGCAGAACCGCACCGCGCCGCCGGCCGAGCAGTTCGTGTTCGAGCGCAACCCGTTCTTCCATCGCGTCGACGAGAACGGCCTGCAGCTTCCATATGTCGACAAATTCGTCATGGACGTCAGTTCCTCGGCGATCGTGCCGGCCAAGACCGGCGCCGGCGAAAGCGATCTCCAGGCGACCGGCATCGATTTTTCCGACTACACCTTCCTGAAGGACGCCGAGAAGCGATATCCGATCAAGGTCGCCCTGTGGAAGAAGATTCAGGGTTCCCGCTTCGCGATCCTGCCCAATCTGAATTATGGGGACGAAGTCTGGCGCACGCTGGTCCGCGATGTGCGTTTCCGCCGCGCGCTGTCGATCGCCGTCGACCGCCATGAAATCAACATGGCCTGCTTCTTCGGCCTGGCCACGCCGAGCGCCGACACCGTGCTGCCCGTGAGCCCGTTCTACAAGCCCGAGCTTTCGCAAGCATGGGTGGGCTTCGACCGTGACGGCGCCAATGCGCTGCTCGACGAGATCGGACTTACCGAGCGGGACGACGACGGCGTCCGCATCCTTCCGGACGGCCGCCCGGCGCAGATCATCATCGAAACGGCCGGCGAAAGCACGCTCGAGACCGACGTGCTCGAACTCGTCTCCGATCACTGGCTGAAGATCGGTCTGGCAACGTTCATCCGCACCTCGCAACGCGACATCTTTCGCAGCCGCGCGCTGGCCGGGCAGATCATGATGTCGCTGTGGTCGGGTATGGACAACGGTGTGCCGACCGCCGACATGAGCCCGGACCAACTGGCGCCGACCGCCGAGGACGAATTGCAATGGCCGCTTTTCGGGGTCCATTACGTGACACGTGGAGAGCAGGGCACCGCGCCGGACATCCCGGAAGTGGTCGAGCTCGTCAAGCTGCTCGGCCAGTGGAAGGCCTCGCGCACCATGGAGGAGCGCGCCGAGGTCTGGGAGAAGATGCTGTCGATCTATACGGATCAAGTGTTTTCAATCGGCACGGTCAACCAGACGCTGCAGCCGATCGTGCGATCGGCAAGGCTCCGCAACGTGCCGGAGGAAGGGCTCTACGGGTTCGACCCGACCTCCTACCTCGGCATCTACAAGCCCGACACCTTCTGGCTCGAGGACGCCTGAGTGATCCGATACATTCTATGGCGCATCGCCGTCATGATACCGACGCTGCTGATCATCTCAGCGTTGGTGTTCACCATCATCGAGCTGCCGCCCGGCGACTATTTCGAGAGCTACGCCGCGGAATTGCGTGCCCAGGGCGAGGGCGTCGACATGGACAAGCTCAACGCGCTGCGCGCCGAATACGGTTTCGACAAGCCGCCGATCATCCGCTACTTCTACTGGGTCGGCGGTATGCTGACCGGCGATTTCGGGTATTCTTTCGAATACGAGTTGCCGGTGTCCGATGTGGTCGGCGACCGCTTGTGGCTGACCGTGCTGGTCTCGTTCACCACCATCATCTTCACCTGGCTGATCGCCTTTCCGATCGGCATGTATTCGGCCACCCACCAGTACAGCTGGGGTGACTACGGGCTGACCTTCCTCGGTCTGCTTGGCATTGCCATCCCCAACTTCATGCTGGCGCTGATCCTGATGTATTTCGCCAACATCTGGTTCGGCACATCGATCGGCGGCCTGATGGATCCCCGGTACTTCGACCAGCCGATGAGCTGGGCGAAGGCGTGGTCGATCCTCGAGCATCTATGGATACCGGTGATCATCATCGGCACCGCCGGCACCGCAGGCATGATCCGCAGGCTTCGCGCCAATCTGCTCGACGAGTTGCAGAAGCAGTATGTGATGACGGCGCGCGCCAAGGGCCTCAGCCCGTTCAGGACGCTGGTAAAATACCCGCTGCGCATGTCACTCAATTTCTTCATCTCCGACATAGGCTCCATCCTGCCGGCGATCATCTCGGGCGCCGAGATCACGGCGATCGTGCTGTCGCTGCAAACCACGGGTCCGATGCTGATCAAGGCGCTGCAAAGCCAAGACATGTACCTCGCAGGCTCCTTCCTGATGTTCCTCGCATTCCTTACCGTCATCGGCGTGCTCATTTCCGATCTGGCGCTCGCGCTCCTCGACCCGCGCATCCGGTTGCAGGGCGGAGCCACGAAATGACGACATCGCCGCTGCCGGCGCCGGGTGCGCCTCTCGAGCATTTCGTTTCCACCGCGCCGTTCGACCCGTTCTCGGTCGAGGCGATGACGGCGGAGCAGGCCAGGGTCTATCAGGCCTCGCAACTGCGGCTGATGTGGTGGAAGTTCAAGCGCCACAGGGTGGCGCTATGGTCGGCGATCTTCCTTGCCGTGCTCTACTTCACCATCCTGATCTGCGAGTTCGTCGCCCCGTACAACCTGCACACCCGCAACGTCGACTTCATCTACGCGCCGCCGCAGAAGGTGCATTTCTTCGATAACGGCCGCTTTGTCGGTCCGTTCGTCTACGGCCGTACCATGCGGCTCGACATGGATACGCTGAAGCGCGAGTACGCGGACGACCTGACCGACGTGCAGAAGCTGCGTTTCTTCTGCTCGGGCGACAGCTACAGTTTCTGGGGCGTCATTCCCGGCAGCTTCCACTTCGTCTGTCCGGCCAAGGACGGCCAGTTCTTCCTGCTTGGCACCGACAGGCTCGGGCGCGATGTGCTGTCACGCATCGTCTACGGCGCGCGCATCTCGCTGACCATCGGCCTGCTCGGCGTCGCCTTCTCTTTCGTCCTCGGCGTCGTCATCGGCGGCCTCGCCGGCTATCACGGCGGCGTCTTCGACCTGATCGTCCAACGCATCATCGAGGTGCTGCAGTCCTTGCCGAGCATCCCGCTGTGGATGGCGCTCGCCGCGATCATGCCGGTGACGTGGAGTCCCATTGTAATCTATTTCGGCATCACCCTCATCCTCGGCCTGCTCGACTGGACCGGCCTGGCGCGCGCCGTGCGCTCGAAACTGCTTTCCCTGCGCGAAGAAGACTATGTGCTGGCCGCGCAACTGATGGGCGCCAGACCCGGCCGCATCATCGGGCGACACCTCGTTCCCGGCTTCATGTCGCACCTGATCGCCTCGGCCACTATAGCCATTCCCGGCATGATCCTCGGCGAGACGGCGCTGTCTTTCCTGGGGCTTGGTCTGAGGCCGCCGATCACCAGCTGGGGCATCCTGCTGACGGAGGCGCGCAGCGTCAGCGTCATCGCCTTCTATCCGTGGCTGCTCTACCCGATGATACCGGTCATTCTCGTCATCCTCGCCTTCAACTTCATGGGCGACGGCTTGCGCGACGCGGCGGACCCGTATCGGTAGTCACTGCACCACGAACGAGGTGATCCCGTAGGCTATCGAACGGTCGTCCATGATGATCTCGGTCGCCAGCCTGGAAAAATACTCTTCGGCCGGCATGCCGGGTTTGTTCGGGACGGTTCGCAGCGGTCCGTCCGATGCGATCGCCACCAGCAATTGTACTGAGCTGACGGGGCCGGATGTCAGCGTCATCGGCGCGCTGAAGTTCATTACCGATGCCCGCTGGTTGGGATAGGACGTCACCAGCTCTGCCTTGCCTTCGTCGTCCACGATCATCAGGTAGAGCGTATTCTTGCGCAGGCCGGAAATCACGCCGGACAGCGCCCGGCCGCTGCGGATGCTTGGTTCGGCGAGCGAAACGCGTAGCGGGAAATTCGGATACTGCGCAAGGCTGCGGGCGAAGGCGAGCGCACTGCATTGCTGGCGCGAAACCGGGCGCGTGTCGGCGGTAAGCCGCATACCGGACAGCCGCTCGTACTCGGCACCAAGACGATCGACCACTTCGGGGACCGCTGCGAAAGCCTCGATTGTCGCCTGTGTCGAGCCCATGCCGGTCGGTAGCGCCAGCATGCAGTCGGCACCTTCCTGTTCGGCCAAAAAGTCGGCTATGCGCATGCGGCCGGATGGCGGCGCCACGATCGATGGCTTTACGACGGTTTCGTTCGGCCGCGGCAGCATCGCCACGACGGGTGCCAGGCCCGCTCCGGGGGATGTCGGCGCGACCACTGCCGCCGCGGTTGACGTCGTTCCGGCGGGAGCCAACCCAACCGGCGCGACCGCCGTCGGCGCAGTCGAAGCCGATGGTCGCAAGCTACCTGCCATGGTCGTCGATGCCGGCAGAGTGGAGAGACCCGCTTCCGTCGTCGCCTGCGTGCTCGGGTGGATCAGCGGGCCAGAGTGGGGTCTTTCCGGCTTCACGCCTGGTGACGGTGCAAGGATCGCATCGAGATTGATAGACGGCGTCGTCGGCTCTACCGAAACGACGGCAGTCTCGGTTGGCGCGGCCCCGACAGCCCGAACGGCCTCGGCCATCACCTCCCTGGGTGTCCCGGCGGGCGCCTCGGCAACTGGCGTGGGAGGCTTCGCGAGCGCGGCGGCTGGTGCAGTTTTTAGCTCTTGTGCCACAGGGAGCGGAGCCGAAGGAGCGATGCGGACGACGTCAGGGGGGCGAGTGATAGCCTGCTCCGGATTTTCTTTGCCAGCCTCGATCGTTGTCGTGTCACTCGCCGCAACCACTTGGGCACTGGTTTCAACGCGTATCGCCTCGCCGCCTTTTGCCGGCTGCAGACTGGCTGGAGCCGCGGACTTGCGCAGTTCGGTCGCATCGCGGAGGACCACTGGCGCGGGCCCGGTTTGCATCGCTGCCGGCGGTACCGCGGCGCGTGGAACAATAACGGCGCTGCGGTCGGCACGGACCGGCTGGGCTGCTGCCAGGGGCGCCCTGCGCATCGCGGCACCGGTATCGAGCCTGGCAATGTTGATTTCCGTGCGCGCCGGCTTTTTCGTCTCGGGCATCGGCATTGCGTAAAGCGCCATGCCGATGGCGCAATGCAGCATCACCGATCCGCCGACCGCCACTGTCCATAACGCGGGCGGGCCGATCATGGTGACGACCCGATGCGTTCCGCCGACCGGTGGAGGGTGACGATCTGCAGCGGCAGGCCGGCCCCCCGCAAGGCTTCTGCGAGATTGAAGAACGGCGCGGCCGGCATGTCGCGCTGGGCCAGCAGATTGAGAGCCGTATCGGTGCGGCCGCTCGCCGCGATCGCGCTGCGCGCGGCCTCGACCACAGCGTCGCGAGCAACGGGTTTCCCATCCAGCAGCAGAGAGCCGTCCGTTTCGAGAAGAAGCAGCGGGCGCGGCAGCTTTTCCAGCGGCAAGTCCCGCGTCACTGGCACCGTCGATTGCGCCTCTTCCCGATTGGTCAGGCTACCTGTGGTCAGGAAGAAGAGCAGCAGCAGAAAGACGATGTTGATCATCGTCAAGGTGAAATCCTGTCGGCGCCGCGGCGCCGGTTCGGGAATTATCTTCACGGCTGCCCGCCCGCGCGATTGAGCACCGTCACGTTCGCCAGTCCCGCCGTTTTGCTCGCCTCCAGCACAGTCACCACGTCCTGGACCGTCGCCGCCGCTCCAGGGGCAAGCAGGATGTCTGTAATGCCACGCGCCTTGAGATCGGCCAGGGCGGCTGAAACGTCGGCTACTGCCACGCTTTCGCCGCCGATGACGACACGGCCGCCAAGGATGCGCACAGCAACGGGTGGTGTCGCGGGCGGACCGGCGGCGGCCGGGGCAGCCTCTCCGTCGTTGGCCGCCAGCGGGCCGAGCGGCAGCAGCGAAAACGGTACGATCTGCGAAGAGACCATGAAAAAGATGACAAGCAAGAAGATGACGTCGATCAGCGACGTCAGGACGAAGGAGGGGCGACGGCGCCGGACATGCCGCGGCAGGATGAAGGCCGTGCGCTCCGGCATGTTCTTACCCTCCGAGTGACGCTGGCACGGCAGCCGGCGGCAGGCCGCCGAACGATGGCCTTGCCGCCGACGCAGGTCGAGGCATCTCGACAGGCGCAAGGCTGAACAGCACCTTTGCGATCGAGGCTTCCATGTAGGCGCGTTCGTGGTCTACCCGTGCCTCGAACCACATCGACAGGAAATACGCCGGAATCGCCACCGAAAGTCCCGCAGCAGTGGTGATCAGCGCGACCCAGATGCCGCCAGCCAACGCCGATGGATCGATCGCACCGCCCTTGGCGGACAGTTCGCCGAAAGCCGAGATCATGCCGATGACCGTGCCTAGCAAGCCGAGCATCGGTGCGGCCTGCGACACCGTTTCCAGGAAACGCAGGTTCTTCGACATCGTGGTGAGCTGGTGCAACGCAATATTTGCGGCCACCTCACGCGCCCGCTCTCGATCTGCCGGATAGGCGAGCAAGGACGCCATCGCGCCGGCGACGGCGCTGGACGCCGGCGAAGTGTCGACGCGCGCCCGACGCGCGGCATCATCGAATTCGCCTTTTGCCCAGCGTGACAGCGCATCCTCCGTTCCCTGGCTGCGCCCGACGCCGAGTTGCGCGAACTGCAATGCCTTGAAGATGGAAATGGCCCCCGCAACTATGGAGATAACCAGAAGCGCGACCAGGACCGGTCCACCGGACGAGGTCAGCTGCTCAGAGATCAATTGGATCATGCTGCTACTCCAAGCTGCCGCTGGGCACTGCCGTCATCGCTACAGTCCGAACGCGACCTGCGTGCGCGTCGATGTCGTCAGCGCATCTATGCAGACGTCGGACGCCTTGCCGTCGACCGAGCATTCTGAGACGTCATTGACGAGAAGCCGCGAGATCGTCTCGCAACTCTGCTCCGGCAAGTCGAACTGCACCACCTTGGTCTTGCCGACCGGCAGCCGCCCAAACTGGAAGGTCAGCGACTTACCGACTTTTCCCGTCGCGTCGAAGGTCACGACGTCGTACGAGGCTTTTTCGAGCACGATGCCGCTGTTGTTCACGGCAACGAAGACCAGGCGGCATGCGCCGTCCACATTGGTCGCGTCATTAAGTTCGATCGAAATCGCCTTGTCCTGTGCCAACAGCGGCACCGGCAGGCATAACCACGATGCAACCGTCAAACCCAATACCCAACGCCATTCCACAGTCATCAGTCTGCTCCCACCCGTTGCCCTTGCCGTTGTCGTCGACGTTTAACCTGCCCCGTGAATTAGTCCAGCATCGCACGCCAGTATCGTCTTCACTCTATTCTGATCGTTGCCGTGCTTGCATCGAGCAAGTCTAGGGTGCGGTCCATGTCAAAAAAAAGTCCAGCCGATTGGATATTCAAGCGGCGGCTTGTAGGGTTGCCGCCACTTTGCTGCGAGGCCGCAAGTGAATCAGGCGAATGCATTGAGGGCGGGTTGGGTTTGGGGAGCGGGTCTCGCCATATTTCTTGTCCTGTTCACGCCGGACAAGGCGCTTGCCGAATTCACAGTCTGCAACCAGACGCTTGACGTGGTCAATCTGGCTGTTGGCCAGGAGGTGCGCGAGCAGAACGACGCCTTCTGGCAGACCGAGGGCTGGTGGACGGTCGGCGCCAACCAATGCGTCAACGTGATTCGTGACGAACTGGTCAACCGCTACATCTACGTTTACGCGACGGATGTTTTCGGCCAGCCGCTCCTCAGCGGCTCGACCTCCATGTGCGTCGGCACGCGGCGGTTCGTTATCCGTGGCGACAAGGACTGCTGGGTACGTGGCCACACCGCGGCGCCGTTTTTCGAGGTCGACACGCAGAAGACCGAGCGCTGGACGCTGTTTCTCGGCACGGGTGGGCTGCAATGACGACGGCCACGCCAAGGCAGCCAGGCACATAGCGGCTTCATGCACACCATCGACAGCAGTTTCCGCCAGAAAAAGGAAGCGGCCGCCGCCCGCAAGCGCAGGGCGCGGCTTGCCAGGTTGCTCGCCGCGATCGGCGCGGCGAGCATGGCGATGATCGGCATCGGCTTTTATCTCACCGCCGACAAATGGTCGATCGAAGGCCTCGACAACGAACTGGTGGAGGTCGACACCGGCGAGCCGGACGTCGACGTGCCCGTCTTCGTGCCGGCGGTGGTCGATCTCGCGGGCGATCCGATGACGATCAGCATCGGCAGCGACCCGTCGTTCACGCCGCGCCTGCGCACGCTGCCGCGCCCCACCGACCTGGTCGAGCCGGGGATCGCGGCCGAGATCGAGGTATTGTCCGACGTCATGCTGAGCAGCAGCGAACGGCTGATGACGACGATCCCCTCCAGCCCCGAGGATTTTGCCTTCTTTCAGGCGCAGCGGACGGTCCGGGTTCCGCCAGACAATACACTGGATGCCGGTCAGCCGGTCGAAGCCGCAACACCGGATGTCGGAACGCCAGCCGACAAGGCCGTCTTTGACGATCAGGCCGCCGGCTGGGGGGAAACGATCAGCGATGGCGAGGAGAGCCTGCCGGCGTTCAAGAAGAATCGCATCGAGAACAATACGCTCGTCGTGACGGTACGACCGGAGCGTGAGCGCTCCGCCGCCACAGAAGATTTCGTCGACAAAGTGCTCGGCACCCGCACGCTTGACAGCTTGGCGCTGGAACATCGCTTCGCCCCGCAGGACGCCAAGGCGGCGGGCGAGGCGCTGAAGAGCTTTTTCGGAAAGGATCAGCTCGACGTGGGTTTTGTCGTCGCCATGCGCGGCATGAAGCTTGGGCCGAAAGCCACCAGCCTGACCTTGATGCAGGTGTCCATTTATGCGGACGCCAAGTACATCGGCACATTGGCGCGTGCCGATGACGGCAGCTTCGTGACCGGCGTCGATCCCTGGGTGCGCGAGGACCTGCTGCACTATACCGGCTTCGAGCAGCAGGCCGGGCCGCCGCGGCAATACCGGCTGCTCGATGCCGTCTATTCTACTGCCGTGCGCAACAACGTGCCGACCGGCGTGATCGGCGAGGCGATCATGTTCCTGTCGCGCGGGCAGGACCTCAACGCCTTCGCCACGCAAGGCGACCGCCTCGTCTTGATCTACTCGACCAACGCCCGTGGCAACGATGGCTCGTCCGGCCGCGTGCTTTATGCCGCCGTGCGCGGCGCCCAGAAGAACATCGAGTGTTTCGTCTTCCGGCCCTCCGGATCGGATGATTTCGCCTGCGTCACCGAGCAGGATCAGGTCTATTCGCTGACGGTCACCAATGGCATGGTGACCCCGGTCAACGGCGTGATGACCTCGACCTTCGGGCCGCGCAAGCATCCGATCCTGGGAACCGTGCGCGTGCACAAGGGCGTCGACTGGGCGGCACCCGTCGGCGCGCCGGTGTTCGCCGCGTTCGACGGCACGATTGCGTTTTTCGGCGACGGCAACGACTACGGCAATGTCGTGCGCATCAGCCACGCCGGCGGGCGCGAGACCCGCTACGCGCATCTGTCGAAGTTCGCCCAGAACCTCAAGGACGGCATGGCGATAAAGGCTGGCGACATGATCGGTTACGTCGGCACCACCGGTCTTTCTACCGGGCCGCACCTGCATTTCGAGCTTTACGCCGGCGGCGAGGCGATCAACCCGCTGGAGACACCAATAGTCGCGGTGGCGGCGGGCACCGGCGACGAGGCGGTCGAGCGGCTGGTCGACAAGATCGTACGTGTCGAGAGCGGCGGCAGCGCTACCGCCAAGAACCCGCTGTCGACCGCGACCGGCCTCGGCCAGTTCATCGAAAGCACCTGGCTGCGCATGATGCGCACTTACCGCCCGGACCTCGCACGCTCGCTGTCGCGCGAGGAATTGTTGCAGTTGCGCTTCGACCCGACCCTGTCGCGCGAGATGGTGCGGCGGCTGGCGCAGGAGGGCGAGGCCTATCTGCGTGCACGCGGTCACGAGATCACCGCCGGCCGGCTCTATCTCTGCCATTTTCTTGGCATGGAAGGCGCCAGCGTCGTACTTTCGGCGGGTGACGAAGAAGCGCTGGTGAGCGTGCTCGGCCAGGGCGTAATCTCGGCCAACCCGTTTCTGATGGGCAAGACGGTGAGTTATGTCAAGCTGTGGGCCGAAGCGAAGATGCGCGGACGAGGCGCACCGGCCGCGCCCGCCGCTCCGGTGGTGGAGACGAAAAACATCAACAAGACCTCCCCGGAGTTCATCGCCTACAAGGCGGCGATCACTGCGGTGGTAGTGGCTGTTACCGCCGAGCAGAGCGACCCGGGCTGACGTTGTCACAGCCGCCTCAGGGGCTGGAGGGTGTCGGCCTGCCATGGCTTTTCGATGAAAATCACTCCTGAGCCGCTGCTGCTGTCTCCGATGTTCAACTGGATCGACATCGTGTGTTCTGATCCTCAATCGAGGATGTTCTGAGGTTCGGGAGATGCGACCGCGTAGAACAGCGCATTGTAGGGATGTGCATACGACTGCTGAATCGATGCCGTCAGGTCGCCGACAGGGATCTCGACATCCTTGTCGCCCCACGGATTGTTGAAGAACGCGCGGTCGCCATCGATGCCGGTGACGACGACGGCATGAATGCCATCCGCGTTGGCGGGCTGCTTGCCGCCGCGCGCGTTCCCGTAGTTGAAGTTGGCGCAGAAATGGTTGAGCACAAGGGGCCCGAACTGCTGAAGCTTGAGGTCTATCGCTTGGCTGTCGAACGGTGTGGTTGGTTGTTCGATCAGGGCGAAGCCCGCGCGGCGCAGGCGCTGGGTGTAGAGACCTTGTACGCGCGCGCCGGGAATGCATGAGTTGGTCGGGTCGAAGCCACCCGTCAGGTCCGAGGTATCGAATGTGCCGCCGGCGGATTCCTGCCAGTATTTCTGTACCATGGCCGCACAGACGACATAACAGATCGGGCTGACCGACTGGGTCAGCAGCGGAACGTCGTATTTCATGACGATCATCCTCATCGTGGCGGCCGCTCCTGAACGATGACCGCCGGTGATTTGCCTCGGGCAGTGACGGTGGCATCGGTCGGGGGCCGCCACGCTCGTCAAACAGGCGCGTTTAGGGAAGCGCAGCGGGCGCAAGCGGCGCGCGGATACTCCATGCGGTGGCGCCCACCACAGGCCGCACTTTCAATCCTTTCGTTGCTGCAAGGAGGCCCAAGGCGGCGACCCTCGGGCCGCCCGCTACTCCTGCCTTCTCAACTTACATCGTAGGCGAACGCGCCGTCCTTCACATCGACGGCGGCGCGTGTGATTTCCTGCTTTTCCATGGCACGATTGAGGAAATGCCGGGACAGCTCGGGCAGCAGCGTGTTGGTGATGATATTGTCGATCATGCGCCCACCCGAATCCGGGTCCTTGCACTGGGACACGATATGCTCGACCACCGCTTCGGAATAGCTGAACTCGGCATCGTGGTTCTCGGCGATCCGCTTTTTTATCCGATCGAGTTGTAACCGGACGATGCCGCCGAGCATCTCGCCCGACAACGGAAAATAGGCGATTGTAACCAGACGGCCAAGCAGTGCCGGCGGGAACACCTGCAGCAGCGACGGTCGCAGCGCCTGATTGAGGACCTCCGGGTCAGGGCGGGTCTTGCCTTCCTCGGCCATCTTCATGATCACCTCGGTGCCGACGTTGGACGTCAGGATGATCAGCGTGTTCTTGAAGTCGATGCGCCGGCCGGTGCCGTCCTCCATCTGGCCCTTGTCGAAAACCTGGAAAAACAGCTCGTGCACATCCGGGTGCGCTTTCTCGACCTCGTCGAGCAGGACGACACTGTAGGGTTTGCGCCGGACCGCCTCGGTCAGCCTGCCGCCCTCGCCGTAGCCGACATAACCGGGAGGCGCGCCCTTCAGCGCGGACACCGTATGGGCCTCCTGGAACTCCGACATGTTGATGGTGATCATGTTCTGCTCGCCGCCGTAGAGCGACTCCGCGAGCGCCAGCGCCGTCTCGGTCTTGCCTACGCCCGACGGCCCGCACAGCATGAACACGCCGATCGGCTTGTTAGGGTTGTCGAGCTTGGCGCGATTGGTCTCGATGCGCTTGGCGATCGTGTTGAGGCCGTGCGACTGCCCGACAACGCGCCGCCCCATGATCTCGGCAAGCTGCAGCACCGTCTGCACCTCGTCCTTGACCATGCGGCCTACCGGAATGCCGGTCCAGTCCGACACCACCGAAGCGACCGCCGCTTCGTCGACATGCGCATAGATCATGCGGCTGTCCGGGTTGATGCCGTCGAGTTCGCCGAGTTTTCCCGTGAGCCGGCTTTTGTCGCCGCCGGCCGGTTGCTCGGACGGGACGGTCTCATCTCCTGCACTTTCGCTGTTGTCGTTTGCCGAAACGGCCGGCTGGGCAGCCTCGCCTTCGGGCGTGCGCGAAGCTGCGATTGTCTTGCGCAGAGCCATGATCTCGTCGACGATCGCCTTTTCACTGGCGAACTCGGCTTCCTTGGCCGCGAGGGAACCCTCCGTCTCCGCGATTTCGGCCTTCAGTTCGGCGACACGCTCGTCGTCCGCGCTGCCCAGCTCGACCTCGCGCTCCTGCGCTCCCAATGCGCGGCGTTTCGCCTCGATGGCAGCCTTCAGGTCGGAGATCGCGGCCGGGGTGGTCGACTGGCTGATGGCTACGCGAGCGCAGGCGGTGTCGAGCAGGCTCACCGCCTTGTCCGGCAGCTGGCGCGCCGGGATGTAGCGCGCAGACAGCGACACCGCCGCCTCAACCGCCTCATCGGAGATGCGCACCCCGTGGTGCTTTTCCATCGGCGCCAGCACGCCGCGCAGCATGGTGGTGCATTTTTCGATCGAGGGTTCGTCGACGTTGACGGGCTGGAAGCGCCGAGTCAGCGCCGGATCCTTCTCGAAGTACTGGCGGTACTCGGCCCAGGTGGTCGCGCCGATGGTGCGCAGCGTGCCGCGCGCCAGCGCCGGCTTCAGCAGGTTCGCCGCGTCGCCGGTGCCTTGCGCGCCGCCGGCGCCGATCAGCGTGTGAGCCTCGTCGATGAACAGGATGACCGGCGTGGGCGATGCCTGCACCTCGTCGATCACCGAGCGCAACCGTTGCTCGAACTCGCCTTTCATCGAAGCGCCGGCCTGCATCAGGCCGATGTCGAGCGCGCACAGCCGCACGCCCTTGAGCTGCGGCGGCACGTCGCCGTCGGCGAGCCGCTGGGCGAACCCCTCGACTACCGCGGTCTTGCCGACGCCGGCCTCGCCGGTCAGGATCGGGTTGTTCTGACGCCGCCGCATGAGAACATCGATGATCTGGCGGATTTCGTCGTCGCGACCGACCACCGGATCCATCTTGCCGGAGGCAGCTGCCGCCGTCATGTCGACGGAGAAGCGGTCGAGCGCGGTGGTGCCGCGCGAGGCAGGTGTGTCGCCCGCGGCCGTTCCAGCCGGCCGTGCGGTCAGCCCGGAGCCGTCCATCGGGCGCAGGTTTTCCTCGTCCGACTGCCCCCAGATTTTGCGCGATTCGGCGGCCAGCATGTCGTCGTTGATCTGGCCGAGCTGCGATGAGAGCTGCTGCAGGGCGCGGCGGAGCTCGCGCGACTTGAGCGCGCCGACGAGCAGGTGGCCGGTGCGGATCTGCGTCTCGCCGAAGAACAGCGTGGCGTAGTACCAGCCTCGGTCAAGGATGTCGGTGATCTGGTTGGAGATGCCGGGCATCTCGGTTTCCTGCTTGCGGAAACCGTCGATCGTCGTTGCAATGTCCTTGAGCAGCTTGGCGCGGTCGAGCTTGTAGTGATCGATGGTCAGCGAGATGTCTGAGCGGTCGTTGGCGAGAATGTGGTGCAGCCAGTGGGCCAGCTCGACATTGCGGTTGCCCGCGCCTTTGGCATGCCGCAGCGACTGCATGAAGGCGTCGTAGCCGACACGGTTGAGTTTTCCCGTCACCGTTTCGAGACTGATGTCGCTCACTGACGTTCTCCCGATTATGCCTGTGCGGCTGATTTCGAGTCCTTCGCAGACAAGACGCGCCGCCGCTCCATCGGATCGAAGCGGGCATCGCGCAAGTAGCGTTTCTCACCTTCCGGCGGCTTTTTCGGCGCCATCCAGGACGTCCAGCCGAGTTCACCGGAACGACCGAGCCGAACCGGCGGTGCCAACTCGGCATCAAGGCCCAACTCTACGTCGAATTCGAAGCGGTGACCAATATAATAGAATATCAAGTCGGTCAGTATTTCGGAAAGGTCGCCGATCGGAAGCAATCTTCTGTATTGGTCTAGGCTTGACGCCGTAATTCCGAGACGAATCTTGTCATTTATGCTGTAGGCGCGCACGCCCAGCGCGGCGTCGATGCCCAGTCCGGAGTGTAGCGAACCGAGTGCCATCTGGTCGGACGGCTCGAACACCAGCCAGCTGCCGACGCGCTCCTCGATCTCGGCTTCGACATGCAGCACGCCTTCGATCAGCTGCCGCAGCCGCGCCGCACTTTTGACCTGCGCCCCGGTAAGGCCGGCAAACGCCACCTTGGCGATGTCTGTCACCGAGTCGCGACCTATGAAGGCGTCGCTGCCGACGCTGGCAAACGCGCCGACATAACGGATGAAACGGTCGTCGACAGGCCGGTCTGCCTGGGCGATGGGCCGCGCATCGGACCAGACGCGAAAAAACAGCTGCAGGAAACGGTTGGAGATGATGTCGGTGAAATGCACGAAGGACGGGTCGCGCTGCGACGACCAGTGATGGGCGTCGACCGTCGTGCTGAGCGGCAGTGCCCCTTGCGGGCCGAAATAGCCGAGAAAGCGCGTCCGCACCTTGGGGGTACCGCTCGGCGTATCCTGATAACCGCTGAGATTGGAGGCTGGAAATTCCAGAAAGGGGTCTTGGCCGAGGCTGACAATTTCTTCGGCAAGCACGCCGTTGGCGCCGATGCGCGGCTTTTCCGGGCTCGAACGCTCGAGCTCGCGCATCACCGCGAAGAAATCGAAGCGCGGAGGATCGCTGCGAAGATCGTCGCGATAGCTCATAACGGCCGGCCGTTTCCTGCGCGCGGCGGCCAGCGCTTGACGATGCCGCGTTGCGCCGATTCGATCACCGTCTCGGTAAAGCTGTTGATCGAGCTGTATTCGGCGAGGAATCGATCGAGCACTGCGCCGAGCAGCATGATGCCGTTGCCCTCGAAGGCCCGTTCGTCGAAACGTACGGTGATCTCGACCCCTCGTGCCGCGTTGAAGCCGTTGGCCTGCCGCAGCCGCCGGGTGATCGGCCGGCTCGATACGCCGAGTACGCCGCGAACGCGGCGCTCGGTGACCACGTCGGAAAGGCCGGAAAACAGTCCGAGCAATTCGCGCAGCCCGCCGGCCCGGTCTTGCGGGCTGCGGTCGGTTAGGCCGAGATGATTGAGCGCCAGCAGGTTGATCAGCTTCCAGGCGATCGCCCCGGGCGGCGCGGCCGCGCGCTGGCGACGCTCTGCCGCGAGCACGGACTCGCGCGGCGCGGTCGGACCGGCAAGGCAGCGCAGCGGCAGCGAGGTGTCGTCGGCGAGGAAGAAGTCGGTGCCGGCCTCGCCGACCGGAAGCTGCTCGGTCAGGTGGCGATTGGAGACGAGTGCGCGGACGCTGAGCTCGCGCGCACGCTCGTCCTCATCGATACCGACCGGTTCGCGCAGCGACAAAAACACCTCGGAACCGACATAACTGGCGCGCGCTCCGACACGCTGCTCCTCCACCGTCTCGCGTCGCGGCAGCCGCCGTGTGGTGAAGAACAGCGCGTCGTCGAGCGGCGTATTATCCGTCGGCAGGCTGTAGAGCGGAAAAACGCGCACTTTTTCGCTGGTACCGCTGTAGTGCGCGAAGACGTCGCTGAGGCTGTAGATCTCGTAGTCCATCCAGCGGCTGCGATCGGCTACCACGTGGTGCTCCGCCTCGTTGCGGCGAATCGGTACGCGGCTGCATTGCATCTCGAACAGATTGGCGATCGTTGCCGTGTAGAGCGCGAAACTGCGCGGCTTCACCACCGAGGCCAGTCGCGGGATCACCGAGTCGAACTCAAACAGCAGGTCGAATGCGTGCGCTTTCACCTGTGACAACGTCCGCCGCAAGCCTTCGAGGCGGAAGCCGAGGAATTTTTGCGGAAAGGCAAAGAAATCGCGCAGCAGCGAAAAGCCACGAAACACCTGGCCGTGCTGGCCGAACAGCGCATCGTCGGCATCGAAACCGATCTGGGCGATAAGGTCGGGCGGCAAAGGGATGAAACGCGGATCGCCGAACTCGTCGAGATAGCGCAAGGTGACGCGCCGGCAGTTGGCGAAAATCTGTTCGTAGAGCGCGACGGAGTCGACCTCGGTACCGATCAGGTGGATTGGCAGCGTATCGATCGTCAGATCGCGCACCGGCGCGCCAGGCGGCGTGACGCCGGGCTTGTCGTCGGTGAGCTTGCTGGTACGGCAGCGGAAACCAAGCCGCAGACCTGCGACTGTGCCGGGCAGAATTTCGAGCCCGAGCGCCTGCAGCGGTGGTGGCGCGGCGAAGTACTGTGCCGTTTCGAGGTGCAGCGGCCAGACAGTGAGAGCGTTGCAAAGGCGGAACCGGCAGGAAATCCGCTTCTGCTGCTCGACATAGACCGCGTCGACATGCGCGCCGGCGGGAAAGCTGATGCCGGCCTTCAGGTTCGCATCGTCGAAGGCAGGCTGCACCTCGACCAGAGCGGCTGACGGGATCGGTGCCAGATAGTCGGGCAGAACCTGGTCGAGCAACGCTGTCGTAAACTCGGAAAATTCGCTCTTGATCTTGAGCTGGACGCGCGCCGCCATGAAAGCCGCGCCTTCGAGCAGCCCGGCGATGCCGGGATCCATCTTGTCCTCGATCAGGCCGCCGAGCCGGCGCGCCACGCCGGGATACTCCTCGGCGAACTGTCGCGACTTCTCGTAGAGTTGCTTCAGTTCCAGCTGGTAAAGGTCGAGGAAGTCCCGGTTCATGATGGCGGCGGCCGGTCAGCTGGGCAGCCGGGTCAGGTTGACCTGACCCGAGCTGATTTCCAGTTCGGCGACGAAGTTCACCGCTACGTCCACGGGCACGCAGAACATCTCCGCCGAAACCGTGAACTGGACGCGCTGATCGACTTCGTTCGTCCGCACTTCCTTGTCGATGCTGAGCGTATCGGAGATCAGGCGCGGTTCGAAGGTGTTGAGCGCGTGCGCGAGTTGCCCCCGGATCGCCTCGACGCCGACCTCCTCGCTGGTTAGGTGGGTGATGTCCGGCAGACCGTAGTTCAGGATGGAATCGCGTACATAGTCGAGTTCGTCGAGCGGAACGGTGGAAGCCATGTTGATCGTGTTCATCAGCGCTACCAGGTCGGTCGACAGGTCGCGCTTCAGCGCCGGTTCGTCGCTGCGCCGCTGTCGCGAGTGACGGCCCTCGATGACCCGCTCGCCGTCGACGATGCGCACGCGGCTCTCTCTTGCGTCGCGCGCCTCGAAGGCCTCGCGGAACGCCGACATCAACGGCGCCTGATATTGGGAATCCGCCCTGCTCTTACGCATCGCTGTCCGCCGGATGCAAAATGAAACTGCCGGCCGTGAGGCCGGCAGCGCGTGGTAGGGCGTTCGGCGTCACGCCGGGAGCGTGGCGCCGAAACCGCCGGGCCTCAGGCCTCGGAGTTCTTCGACAGGTCGTAGGTGAAGTCGTCGGACGCTTCCAGGCCGCCGCTCTTCGACTGCTGGTTGTACTTGATCTTGTACTTCTTGAAGTTGAGCGTGACGTTTTCGGTGGTGCGGTCGGCACCGCCGCTGCCGCCGGTCGAGACGCTGGTGACGAGCACGTCCTCCATTTTGATCTCGAGGTAGACGAACGGCTTGCCGCCGGCCTTGCGAGCCTTGAACTCGACCGTGTCGTAGTGCTCGCCGGTGCACATCTTGCCCCAGAGCTTGGCGGAAACGATGTCGGTGTACTTGGTGAACGAGAAATCCTGCAAGCTCACCTTGCCACCGCCCATACCGCCGCCCTGATGCGCCGTGCCGCTTTGCGAGCCGCCGAGCGACCAGGCGAGAACGTCGATCCAGGCAGGAAACTCCTTGTCCTGGGCCTCGCCCTTGAGCGACCCGATCTTGATGAACATGTCTTGCGCCATTGCAGTCCTCCTGACAGTGAAAACAGCCTATAGCTAGCGCTGTTCTTTGCGTTGCGAATGCTGGCTTACCGGCACTGGTTTTCCGGTCATCCCGCCTTGGCGGGCAACCGCGAAACCAGACTCATGCCGATATCCATGCCTTCCAGTTGGAAATGCGGGCGTAGATAAAACCGTGCCCCGTAGAATCCGGGGTTCTCCGCATCCTCGAAAACGTCCACGCGGGCGGCCGCGAGCGGCTTGCGCGCTTTCGTTATGATCGACGAGTTGGCCGGGTCGGAGTCGACATACTGGTTGATCCAGCTCTGCAGCCAGCGTTCCAGTTCCTGACGCTCCTTGGTCTCGCCGATCTGATCGCGCACCATGCACTTGAGGTAGTGGCTGAAGCGCGAAATCGCGAACATATAGGGTATGCGTGCCGACAGGTTGTCGGCGGCCGTCGCTTCCTCCTTGTCGTATTTCTTCGGACGGTACAGCGACTGCGCGCCGATGAAGGCCGCCTTGTCGGTGTTCTTGCGATGGATGAGCGGCAGCAGGCCGGATTTCGACAGCTCGTTCTCGCGCCGGTCGCTGATGGCGATCTCGGTCGGGCATTTGAGATCGACGCTGCCGTCGTCGGTCGGGAACGTGTGGGTCGGCAGGTTGATCACCTCGCCGCCAGACTGCACGCCACGAATGCGCACCGTCCAGCCATATTCCTTGTAAGCGCGGTTGACGTTAGCGGCCATCGCGTAGGCGGCGTTCATCCAGGAATACTTCTGGCCGGTATGGCCGTCGGTTTCTTCCTCGAAGCTGAACTCCTCCACCGGCTGCGACTTTGCGCCGTAAGGCTGGCGAGCGAGCACGCGCGGCATGCACAGGCCGACATAACGCGAGTTTTCCGAGTCGCGCAGCGATTTCCACGCTGCATAGTCCGGCGTGTCGAAGACCTTGCTGAGGTCGCGCGGGTTCGACAGCTCCGTCCACGAGTCCATGCCCATCAGCGACGGCGCCGCGCCCGAGATCATCGGCGCATGCGCGGAAGCCGCGATCTTGCCGAGGTCGCGCAGCAGCCGGATGTCCACGGCGGAGTGGTCGAAATGGTAGTCGCCGACCAGGCAGCCATAGGGGTGGCCGCCAAGCTGGCCGAACTCCTGTTCGTAGACCGCCTTGAACAGCGGGCTCTGGTCCCACTTGGCATCGGGATAGAGGCGCAGATCGCGGTAGAGTTCCTGTTTCGACACATTGAGGACACGCAGCTTGAGCGACGCGTCGGTCTCGGAGTTGAAGACGATGTAGTGCAGGCCGCGCCAGGCGCTCTCGATCTGCTGGAACGTCTCGTTGTGCAGGATCTCGTTGACCTGCGCCGAGAGTTTCTCGTCAAGGCGCGCGATCATTTCGTCGATGGTGTCGAGCACGTCTTCCTTGATCAGGCTGGTATCGGCAAGAGCCTGCTGCACCAGCGTGTTGACGGCGTTCTCGACCTCCGAAGCCGCGCGCTCGCTGCGCGGCTTGAAACTCTGCTTCAGCAGGGACGAGAAATCTTCCGCTTCCTGGAGGGCGGCGCCACCAGTTGCGGCTTGTTCCGGGGAAAGTTCGGTTGCCACTTTTGTCGCCTCAGTTTGGCCGCGCCCGCCGCAACGAACGCCGCGCTGCCTCTTATGCGTTGTCTTCGGTCGGTTCAGCCGGGTTGGCGGCCGCCTGCGCGTCGCGCCGTTCCTTGAGTGCCTTCATCAGTTCGGGATCGGCGAGCAGCTTCTTCAGCTGGTCCTCGGCCGCGACCTTGCCGTCCATATAGCGCTGCAGGTTGGCGAGCTGCTCGCGCGCCTCCAGCAGGGCGCGCAGCGCCGGAACCTGCCTGGCGATGGCGCCGGGGGTGAAGTCTTCCATGCGCTTGAAGGTGAGGTTGACGCCGAGCTGTTCACTGCCATCGCCGCTCAGTTTGTTGGCGGTGCGGAAGGTAACCGCCGGCGCCACGCTCGCCATGTAATCCTCGAAGTTGTCCATGTCGACATTCGAGAATTTCCGTTCCGCCATCGGCGCCTTGGCGACCTGCGAAGCGTTTCCCGAAAGATCGGACAGTATTCCCATGACGAAAGGCAGTTCGACCTGCTTTTCAGCGTTGTAAGGATCCTCGTAGGAGATTTGTACGCGAGGAGGACGATTACGCTTGATGAACTTCTGACCGCTATCGGACATGGCTCAGTTCCTCTCTGTACCGCATGGAACACGAAGTTGGCGCGGCTTGTCAAACGGTTTCGGGGTGCTTGGAACTACTCACTCTGCACTCTTCTTGGGCATGAGATCGGACAATATGCTCTGGAAATTCTGGCTCATGAACCGTTCCGCGCGACCGAGCACCATCGGTATGGGGCTCGACGGTTCCACGGTCCGGAAAAATGCGGCGACGCCGGTCATCAGCGCCAGCGCCTCGGGACGCGTCTGCGCTTCGAAAATATGCTCCGCCTCGCCATTGGCCAGTGGCTCCTCGGCGGTTGCGGCATAGTCTTCGGTGATCGCCCGCATCTTGGTCATGTTGAACTCGAAGCCGAGCGTCGAATCCACCACGATGGAGGCGTATTCCGCGTTGTCCGGCACCAGCGCCTCGAGCGCCGCCACCAGCGGCTTGCCCACCAGCAGCCTTGCCTGGTGCACGAGGATCAGCGCCGGCGACGACGGTTCCGAGCGGCCGAAATACTGCTCGGCGGTCAGCAGCGCCGCCGCCGCGGCGGCATGGTCCGGTATCGTCACCGCGCCGGGCCTGGTCTGCGGAACGCCGGATGGAGCGCCGGCCACCGAGGCTGCTTCCCCGGTCGTGTCGTCGGATATGGCGGCGGACGTTTCCTCTTCCGCGGGGTCCGCGGCACCGAGGTCCGTCCGTGCGCTCTCGATCAGCTTGACGAGTTGCCCGAGCGTTTCCCCGAGCAGGTCGAAACTCGGCGAATACTGGTAGTCGGTGCCCTCGTCGAAAGCCGACCGGATCGCGTTGAGCGACGTCCGGGCCGCGGTCAGGGCGGCATGCATGGCATCGATGTCGGCGCGATGGCCCTCGCTGCGCAGCGTCTCGATGATCTGGTTGATGTCGATGCTGCGCTCGTCCTCGCGGGGCGTTGCCGTGCCGGTCGCGATCGCGTGGTCGCGCAGGCTGATCGGCCCGGCCCGCTGGTCGCGGACGATCGGCGCGTACTGCAGCGGCAGTACGATCGTCGTGCGGTCGTCGAGCACGCCGATGGTGTTCTGGCGCAGCGTGAAGTCGCCGTCGAATCCTTTGGGATGGACGTCCTCCCAGAACGTCCGCAACAGCGCCGCCATCGCCTGCAGGCATTCGCTGAAGCCGACGATCTGGCCTGACAGCGCCTGGAAACGCGCCTCGAGCGTCAGCAGCCTCAGGTCGCGCGTCTGCTCGAGGAAGCCGCCGATCGTGCGGGTCTCGGACTTGATGTCGATGCTGGCGCGGTCGAACGGCGCCCCGGTCTCGGAGTCGAGGTACCTGGTCGGCATCCGGTTGTCGGCGCCGAGCATGTAATTGAGGTATTGATCGTCGCCCAATTCATCGAGATCCGGGCCGCAAGGCTCACTCTCGGAAACGGGATTGATGAGGCTGTCAAATCGCATGGCGGCATTGAGACACAATTCAGATGTCGGTCAAGCGAACACCCGAATCGAGATTACCGCATGTTCCGTTTCAGCTTCGTGTCGCGGTCACTGTACTTTGATTCGCATCTCGACGCGGCGGTTCACCGGGTCGTAGGCATTGGGCACCCGCGGATTCTTCTCGCCCATGCCGATCGCCTGCACCTTGTCGAGGCTGATGCCGTTGGCCAGAAGGAAAGCCGTGACGGCTTCGGCGCGCCGCTCCGAGAGCCGGTCGTTGTAGCGCTCATCGCCTGAGGCGTCGGTGTAGCCCTCGACGATGAAGGTCGCGGCACGCAACCGCTCGTCCTTCAGCGCCTTGGCGAATTCGTTCAGGTTGGCGCGCGCCTGCTCGGTGAGTTCGGCGGAATTGAGGTCGAAATTTATCAGCATGTCCAGGCCCGTGGGCGCCGGCTGATCCTTGGAGCATTCCTCGGTCGTGCCGATACAGATGCCGCGCTTGGCGCCAAGGTCGGCCGTGTCCACGAAATGCTTGACGATCTCATCCGAGGTCTGCTGTGGACCGGCCGTGGCGACCGTAAATCCGGCGATGCTTGTTACCGCGAGGACCGTTGCAAAGATTGCCTTGCGCATAGCACCTTGACCCCTTCTGAGCACCCAAATTGAAGCGCGCGAATGATAGAAGTCGTAAAGCATTGTGTCAACGAAACTTAGACCGTAACTTGACGGCTTCGTGTTTATGCATGGGCCGAATTTCTACACATATTCGCGAGCGGCGCACTTACATACGGGGCTTCAAGCTATGGAAACGGATACGAATATCGGCCGCCGAGACATTGGCCGGAAATGAAGTGACCGTATAGTGTAAGGTGGCGGGGCCGTCTTTCGGCGGCGATCGGATGGTGAAGCAGCGCCTATAGGGACCGGCGCTCCGGCTTCAGGGAGATGTCGCTGCGATGGCAAGTCCGTACACGCAGGCACAGCGGATCGGCAGGCTGGAAACGCCCCTCGGCAAGGACAGGCTGGTGTTCGCTTCCTTCGAAGGCACCGAGGGCCTGAGCCAGCTGTTCGAATATCGGATCGAGGCGATCAGCACCGAGAAGAGGATTCTCGGCTTCGACGACGCGATCGGCAAGCACTGCACGCTGACGATGTCTACGGTGGGCGGCGGCGAGCGCTTCTTCGACGGCATGCTCGCCGAAGCCTGCTGGATGGGAACCAGGGTCGAAGGCAATGTCTACGAACTGATCCTGCGGCCCTGGCTTTGGATGCTGTCCAAGCGGGTGAACTCGTTGATCTTCCACGAGCAGACCGCGCCGCAGATCATTCAGCAGATTTTTGGTGAGCATGGGGGTCTCGCCGACTTCCAGCAGTCGCTCTCCCGCAACTATCCGACGCTTGAATATTGCGCGCAGTATCGCGAGAGCGACATGGATTTCGTTTGCCGGCTCATGGAAGAGCACGGCATCAGCTATCATTTCCGCCACAGTCAGGGCGCCCACAAGCTCGTGATGGGCGACGGCGCCTCCGCCTACCTGCCGGTGCCGGAGGTCGCTCGCCCTTTCATCGCCGTCCCCGGCCGGCACCGACGCGAGGTCGAGCATCTGTCGCTGTGGCGGCCCCAGCGCAAGTTCACGACCGGCAAGGTCGCCATGACCGACTACGACTTCAAGAAGCCGTCGGCCAACATGAAGGCGGAGAAATCGGGCGACGCCGCCTACGAGCACGGCAAGCTTGAAAGCTACGTCTATCCCGGACGCTACGTTAACCAGGGCGATGGCAACGACTATGCCCAGGTGCAGCTCGACATGAAGCGCGCCGAGGACAGCCACATCCATGCCGAAGGCGATTGCGCCAGCCTCTATCCGGGATCGCTGGTCAATCTGGTCGACCATCCCGACGGCAGCCAGAACCGCCAGTATCTGGTGCTCAGGTCGGAACACCGCTTCAGCGGCGAATCCTACCGTTCCGGCACCGGCAGCGCCGAGGTGTACACGGGCACCTACGAGTTCATGTCGTCGGACAAGCCGTTCGCGCCGCCTTCGACCACGCCCAAGCCGTACATCAGAGGTCCGCAGACAGCGAAGGTCGTCGGCGACGGCGAGGTAGACTGCGACAAATACGGACGCATCCTCGTGCGCTTCCATTGGGACCGCAAGACGGACAAGTCTCGCCGGGTGCGCGTCGCACAGGTGTTCGCCGGACAGAACTGGGGTGCCATCTTCACGCCCCGCGTCGGCATGGAGGTGCTCGTCGATTTCCTCGAAGGCGACCCGGACCAGCCGATCATCACCGGCTGCGTCTACAACGGCGACAACATGCCGCCCTTCGGCCTGCCCGGTTCGAAAAACATCTCCGGCTGGAAGTCCAATTCGACGACGGGAGGCGGTGGCTACAACGAGTTCGTCATGGACGATTCCAAAGGCTCGGAGCTCGTTCGCTTCCACAGCCAGAAGGATCTCGACGGGACCGTCGAGAACGACGAGAAGCGGCGGATCAAGAACGATCGCGAGAGCAAGATCGACAACAACGACACGCTCGATGTCGGCAATGAGCTGCTCATAAAGGCGAAGAACAAGATAACAATTGTCGTCGGAAAGAGCTCGATAACCATCGATCAGATGTCGATCAAGATCGAATCGAAGAACGTCGAGATCGAAGCCGGCATGCAGTTCAAATCGAATTCAAAGATGTTGTCGCAACACGAGGCAGGGGCGACGATGATCATCAACGGCAAGATTGTAAAGATCAACTGATTCAGCGATCGATGACCGGGCGAGAGCGTCGAACAGCATGAACAACCGTCTTCGGTTCAACACCGCCAGGGAACTGTTCGAGACGTTCCCCACCGCGGCCGACGACATGACCGCGCAGCCGGCGGACCAACCGTCGCTCGACTATCTGCGCAGTCTGGTTTCCAGCCAGACGCCGGAAGACGCGGTGACGTTCTGCGCCTATCTGCTGCCGCGGCGCGTGGCGGTATGGTGGGGACATCAATGTCTGGTGAACCTGCCCGAAGGCCTGACCAGCCAGGACCAGGGATTGCTCGCGCTCGCCGAGGACTGGGTGCGCGAGCCCGAAGAGGAACGCCGTTACGCCGCGCTCGACGCCGGCATGGCCGCCCAGGTGAAGACGCCGGGTGCATGGATCGCGCTGGCCGCCGGCTGGAGCGGGGGATCGATGACACCGGCAGGCATGGCGCCGGTGCCTCCGCCGCCGCATCTGACGGCGCGTGCCGTGAATGCCGCGGTGCTGAGCGCGGTTGCACGGGTGCCGCTGAAACAGCGCGCGGCGGTTCTCTCCGCCTGCGTGTCGATGGGCATCCAGATGACGGAAAGTTGACCGCAGCCCTGCCGGCCTGGCTTGGTCTCGATTAAGATGCTGCCGGGTTGCGCAATTCTGTTGCGCGACCAGCGGGATGGCCGATACGGTGCCGGCGGCGCGCTCGGCGCCGGACGGAGGCATTGCAAGGCGACCTGATGACGATCACGCTTACGATCGACAGCGTCGATTCCCTGCCCGACGGCGGCCCCATTCAGTACCAGGCACGCAATCGCGGCTTCGAGATCGGGCGCCAGCAGCACCTCGACTGGACCTTGCCGGACCCGAGCCGCTACATCTCCGGGCTGCACTGCGAGGTCCGCTTCGAGAAGGGCGGCTACTGGCTGTATGACGTTTCGCGCAACGGCACCTTTCTCAACGGCTCGACGGCTCGGATGAAAAGCCCGTACCTGCTGACGAGCGGCGACCGCCTGACCATCGGCCACTACATCGTCCGGGTAGAGGTCGAAGGCTCCGAGCCGGCGGCGCTGTCGCCGCAAGCGGACATGCCGGCCCGGCAACCCCCGCCGGCCGCCGCACCCCCGCCGTCGTTCTCGGCGCCGTCCGACGATATCTGGGGCACGGGCGAGCCGGCACCGCCGCCGATCGACCGCCGCGAGCTGATGCCCGAGCCGGCGGGCCGACGCCGGGCCGCGGATTTCTCCAACCAGTTCATAGAGTTCCCGGACATGCCCGGCGCCCCGACGCCCCCGGCGCAGGGGCGCGAGAGTCCGTTCGGCGCGGTTCCGCCGGCCGCCCGCGAAAATCCTTTCGCCGCGCCGCCGCCAGCACAGGAATCGCCGTTCGCGCCGCCGCGTCAGGCACCGGCGCCTATTCCGTCGGCGCCACTCCCTGAAACGCCGTTCGGCCGGCCGCCTCCGGCCACCACTCCGGAGCCGGGCCGGCCGGTTTTCGAGGCAGCGCCGCTCCCTGCCCAAGCGCCGCCGCCCGCGCCCCCGCAGCCATCCTTCCAGCCGGCGCAGCAGCCCGCGCCGGCCTTCCAGCCGGCACCGCCACAGGAAACGCCGGCGAAACCCTGGCCGGTCCAGGGCGCGGAAACATTCGGTTCGGCCGGGCCCGGGCCGGCGAACAATGCCGCGCCGCCGCCATTTTCGGCACAGCCTTTCCCGCCGCCGCGCGCTCCCGGTCAACCAGGCCCGGCGGGCGGCGACCAGGGTTTGGTCCGCTTCCTGCAGGGACTGGCGGCCGGCGCCGGGGTGCCGCCGGAGACGTTCGCGACCCGCGACCCGGCCGAGGTCGGCTACGAGATCGGCGAGTTCATGCGGGTTTCGGTCGAGCAATTGGCGCAATTGCTGCGGGCGCGCGCCGCCGCCAAGGCGATGACCAAGAGTTCCAGCCGCACCATGATCGGTGCGACCGACAATAACCCGTTGAAATTCATACCCGGAGCGCCGGAGGCGATCGACGTCATGTTCGCCCGCCGGAGGCCGGGTTTCCTGGGCTCGAAGGCAGCGGTCGAGGCCGGTTTCTCCGACCTGAAGCGGCATGAGCTGGCGACCTACTCCGCCATGCAGAAGGCGCTCGACCGGCTGCTCGACGAGCTTTCGCCGGAAACCATCTCGGCCAAGGTCGGCAATTCCGGCTTTTCGTCGAAGAAGAGCAGGTCATGGGAACTGTTCGTGGAGCGCTGGGAGCAGAAGTCGGGACCCCACGACAACGGCATGCTCGACGTGTTCTTCAACTATTTCGCGGAGGCCTATGACGAGGCCAACAAGAAGAGCTGACGCTTCGGCTGAGTGTGTGTCCGGCGAATATGTCAGGCCCGGAAAGTAGCGGTTTTTCAGCGGGATCGAGGAAAAGGCCCAGAATTCCGGCGCCGTCGGCCTGACGATGGGCGTCGCGAGCCTGACGTAAGCGCGAAAGCCACTGCCGACAGACTGCCGGACATGTCGACGGCGTTGACGGAGTCTGCCCGTGTAGATTCAGAATAGGAAAATTATCCTTGACACCGTAACGGTGGTCTGGCAGGATTCTGGTATTGTCGCGAAGTTGCGGCTGGCGAGGGGATCGATATTAGGAGGTAGCTCGCAGGGGTCGAGCAATTGCAGGCTTCTTGCAGAGCACGATGTGCGGAGAGCGCGGTCTTTCTCGGACTGCCCCTCGCGACGTCGTGGAGCGGCATTTTCGTGTACTGCGACAGGTTCTACATCCGCAGGAACGTGTCGCCACCGGTACGGCTATGGATCCCCAGGGTCTCCGCGATGGCCTTCGGCCGGCTCCGCCCCGGGATGGCGGAAAGGAGGAAGGTCCCGCCAATCGCCGACGCGAGCCCAACAAGTCCGACCGGCGTTTCACCTTAATCCGAAACCTTCCACTCCTCGCGCGAGTCGCTGCGCGGGTAGACGCCGAGGATGCGCATTTCCTTGGAGAAGAAGCGCAGTTCCTCCAAGGCATTCCTGACACTGGGATCGTCCGGGTGGCCCTCGATGTCGGCGTAGAACAGCGTCGCGGTGAAGGCGCCGAGCTGGTAGCTCTCCAGCTTGGTCATGTTGACGCCGTTGGTGGCGAAGCCGCCCATCGCCTTGTAGAGCGCCGCCGGCACGTTGCGCACCCGGAACATGAAGGTGGTCATCATGCGGGCGTCGGGGGTAGAGCGCTCCACCCACTGCTTGTTCCTGGTGAGCACGACGAAGCGGGTGACGTTGCTGTCGGTGTCCTCGACGTTCTCCTCGAGGATGTCGAGGCCGTAGAGGCTGGCGGCAAGGCGCGGGGCGAGCGCCGCCATCGTGCGGTCGCCGAGCTCGGCGACCAGCTTGGCGGCACCCGCGGTGTCGCCGGCGACCATCGGCTTCCAGCCGTTCTTGCGGATGTACTTTCGGCACTGGCCGAGCGCGTGGATGTGGCTGTGCACGGACCTGATGTCCTTGCGCGCCACGCCGGGCAGCACCATCAGCTGGAAGTGGATCGGCAGAAAATATTCGCCGACGATGTGCAGCCGCGACTCCGGCAGGAGATGGTGGATGTCGGCGACGCGGCCGGCGATCGTGTTCTCGATCGGGATCATTGCAAGGTCGGCCTTGCCGGTCTCGACCGCGTTGAAGGCATCCTCGAAGGTAGGGCAAGGCAGCGGCTCCATGTCCGGAAACATGTTGCGGCAGGCAGTGTCGGAGTTGGCGCCGGGTTCGCCCTGGAACGAGATGCGGTTGGTCTTGTCGGCCATGCTCAGACTTTCACGGACAGAATTTCGCGGGCGCGCTCGAGGTCCTCTGGCGTGTCGACGCCGAGCGGCACGGCGCCGACGATGGCGGCGTCGATGCGCATGCCGGCCTCCAGCGCCCGCAACTGCTCCAGCCGCTCGCGCCGCTCCAGCGGCGACGGCGGCAGCGCGACGAAACGCGCCAGCGCGGCGCGGCGATAGGCGTAGAGGCCGATGTGATGGTAGAGCGGCCCCTCGCCCCACGGCGCGGTGGCGCGGGTGAAATAGAGGGCGCGCAGGCGGACCGGAGCAATCGCGTTTGAGGCGGATGCGGGGTCGACCCCCACTCCGTCTCGGGCTGCGCCTGAGCCGCCTCTCCCCCGTTCGACGGCGGAGAGGAAGGGTGCCGAGGCTTGCGGAGCAAGCGACGAGCCGACGATCTTGACGACGTTAGGGTTGGTTCGCTCCTCGTCGCGAAAAATTTCGACGCCCAGCGTGCCGATGTCGACGGCCGGGTCGGCGAGCGGGGCGAGCGCGGCGGCGATGGTCTCGGGCTCGATGGTCGGCAGGTCGCCCTGCACGTTGATGACTGTGTCGACGGCGCTGCCGGGGTCGAGCGCGGTGAGCGCCTCGAAGATGCGGTCGGAGCCGGATTCGTGGTCGGCGCGCGTCATCACCGCCTCGAAGCCGTTGGCGCGCACGGCGTCGGCGACCGCCGCCGTGTCGGTCGCCACCACGACGCGGCCGAGCCTGCTTTCGGCGGCGCGCGCGGCAACGTGCACGATCATCGGCAGGCCGGCGATGTCGGCGAGCGGCTTGCCCGGCAGGCGGGTCGACGCCATGCGGGCGGGAATGAGGATCAGCGTGTTCATGGGTGCGGCGGAGATGGCGGCGGGATTGTTAAAGTGGCAAAAGGTCTCACGGGTCGCGCCCTTATAGGAGTTGCAACGACCAAGCAAAAGACCTAGTTTCCGCGCCACCTGGCCGGCGGGTTCCGCGGTCGCGGCATCGTGTCCGCTGACCGGAGCTGACCGGCGAAGAGGGCGGGATCAGGAGCCGGGAACGCATGGACTCTTTCGAATTCAACAAGCTGATCGGCGCGCTGCTGGGCGTTGTCTTCATCGTCTTCTCGATCTCGCTGATCTCCGACGGAATTTTTGCGGCACCCGCGCCGGAAAAGCCGGGTTATGCCATCGAGGCGGCTGAGCCCGAGGCCGGCGGCGGCGAAGCCGCGGCGCCCGCCGAGCAATCGGTGCTGCCGCTGCTGGCCGGCGCCAACGTCGAGCAGGGCGCCACCATCTTCAAGAAGTGCGTTGCCTGCCACACCGACGACAGCGGCGGCGCCAACAAGGTCGGCCCGAACCTGTGGGGCGTGATCAACCGGCCGGTCGCTTCGCATGCCGGCTTCGCCTATTCCGCCGCGATGAAGGAATTCTCGCAGGGCGGCTCGGTGGTGTGGGATTACCAGCATCTCGACCACTTCCTGCTTTCGCCGAAGGGCCTGGTCAAGGGCACCGCCATGGGCTTCGCCGGCCTGAAGAAGGTCGAGGAGCGCGCCGCGGTGATCGCCTACCTGCGCACCACCGCCGACAGCCAGGCGCCGCTGCCGGAGGCCTCCGCCGCGCCGGCGGCCGAGAACGCCACGGCGCCCGCAGAGGCACCGGCGGCCGAAGGTGCCGCCGCCAAGCCGGCGGAAGCCGCGCCTGCTCCTGCCGAGGCCGCTCCCGCCCCGGCCGCGCCGGCCGAGGGTACCGCACCCGCCGAGGCCGCACCCAAGCCGGCCGAGCCCGCGCCGGCACAATGACAAATTTGTAATCGCCACAATCACGAAAAAGCCGGGTTCCGCCCGGCTTTTTTGTTATCAAGAGACGATTTGCGGCGGCCGCCCGGTTCCCATCGGCACGGCTGCCGCTAGATTTTCGATCGAAATGGAGATTGCCGATGACGGCTCTGCCACGCGTGGAAAAGCTCTTGCTGACCTTGGCGCTCGCATTCGCGGCGACCGTCAGCCAAGCGCAGGAATGGCAGACCACCTCCTCGCTGATGGGGGAGTCGAAATACGGGCAGAATTTCCAGCGGTACGACTACGTCAATCCCGACGCGCCGAAGGGCGGCACGCTGAATTCCACGGTGGGCGGCACGTTCGACAGCTTCAACCCCTATATCGTGCGCGGCACGCCGGCGGCCGGCTTCGTCGGCTTCGGCGGCGGCCTGCTCTACGACACGCTGATGGAGCAGTCGGTGGACGAGCCGAGCGTCAGCCATCCGCTGGTCGCCGACGCCTACAAGTTTCCGGACGACTATTCGTCGGCGACCTATCGCCTCGACCCCAACGCACGCTGGCACGACGGCAAGCCGATCACCGCCGAGGACGTGGTGTGGTCGATGCAGACGCTGAAGGAGATCAGCCCGCAATACGGCCGCTACTACGCCAACGTGACCGAGGTGGTGGCGCTCAACGACCGCGAGGTCGAGTTCCGCTTCGACCAGAAGGGCAATCGCGAGCTGCCGAAGATCATCGGCGACATGGCGGTGCTGCCGAAACACTGGTGGGAAGGCACGGACGCCAGGGGCAACAAGCGCGACATCACCCAGCCGACGCTGGAGCCGCCGCTGGGCTCGGCGGCCTACAAGGTCGCCAGCTTCAAGCCGGGCACGGAGATCGTGTGGGAGCGCGTGCCCGACTACTGGGCGCAGAAGGTGCCGGTGAAGATCGGCCGCGAGAATTTCGACCGGCGCAAATACACCTACCTGCAGGACGACAACGCCGAGTGGCAGGCCTTTACCAAGGGCGGCTACGAGGACATGAAGGCGGAAAACAGCTCGCGCCGCTGGGCAACGTTCTACAACTTCCCCGCCTTTGCCGCCGGCGACGTGATCAAGAAGGAATTCAGGGCGAACTCGCGCGCCTCCATGCAGGGCTTCGTCATGAACCAGCGGCGGCCGTTGTTTCAGGACCGCAAGGTGCGCGAGGCGCTGACCTACGCCTTCGACTTCGAGACGATGAACCGCACCATCTTCTTCGGCTTCAACACACGCACGCGCAGCTATTTCGTCGGCAGCGAGCTGGCCTCGAAGGGCCTGCCGCAAGGCAAGGAACTGGAAATCCTCGACCAGTACAAGGACCAGCTGCCGCCCGAGGTGTTTTCCAACGAATACACGCTGCCGGTCTACGACAAGCCGGAGGCCGAGCGCACCAACCTGCGCAAGGTGGTGCAGCTGTTCGCCGAAGCCGGCTGGAAGATCCAGAACGGCAAGATGACCAACGAAAAGACCGGCCAGCCCTTCACCTTCGAGATTCTCGGCAACAACGACACCGACGAGGTGATCTCCAACCCGTACATCAACATGCTGAAGAAGGTCGGCGTGACGGCGACGCTGCGCATCGTCGATCCCAGCCAGTATGTGAACCGGGTGAACAATTTCGACTTCGACATGCTGACCAACGTGCTGCCGCAGAGCGACTCGCCCGGCAACGAGCAGCGCGACTTCTGGTCGTCCAAGGCCGCCGACATTCCAGGCTCGCGCAACCTGATGGGCATCAAGAATCCGGTGGTCGACGCGCTGGTGGAGCGCATCATCTTCGCCACCGACCGCGAGGATCTGGTGGCCGCCACCAACGCGCTGGACCGCGTGCTGTTGTGGAACTTCTACGTGGTGCCGCAGTACCACCGCTCGGTGGTGTGGCTGGCCTACTGGAACAAGTTCGGCATGCCGGAGAAGCAGCCGGACTATATCGGCCCGGACCTCGAATCCTGGTGGGTCGACGCGGACAAGGAGAAGGCGCTGGCGGCCAAATACAGAAGCGTCAACTGATGGAGACCTCCCGCCGCCGCTTCCTCGCCGGCGCCGGCGCGACGCTCGCCGCGCCGCTGCTGCCGTCGACGGTGTTCGCCAGCAGCCCGACCGGCAAGCCGCTGCACGGCCTCTCGGCCTTCGGCGACCTGAAATACCCCGCCGACTTCAAGCATTTCGACTACGTCAACCCCGACGCGCCGAAGGGCGGGCTGTTCAACTTTTCCGTGCCCAACTGGCTCTACAACCAGAACCCGCAGACCTTCAACACGCTGAACAGCTTCGTGCCGCTGGGCGACGCGCCGCCGCGCATGGAGATGTGCTTCGATTCGCTGATGACCAACAAGTCGACGACGGCACTGGACGAACCGGACGCCGTCTACGGGCTGCTGGCCGAGAGCGTCACGATTTCGGAGGACCGCAACAGCTTCGAGTTCGCGCTGCGGCCCGAGGCGCGCTTTCACGACGGCACGCCGCTGACCGCGGAGGACGCCGCCTTCACCTACCAGCTGTTCAAGACGGACGGGCATCCGAGCCTGCTGCTGGTGCTGACCGAGATGACCGAGGCCGTGGCGCTCGACCCGCATCGCCTGCGGCTGACCTTCTCCGGCAAGCACTCGGAGCGCACCATCCTCGACGCGGCGATCTTTCCGATCCTGTCGAAGGCCTATTACACGGCAAACAGCTTCCAGGCGGGCGATCTGCGGCCGCCGCTCGGCTCCGGGCCCTACAGGATAGGCCGCGTCAACGCAGGACAGACCATCGAATTCGAGCGCGTCGCCGACTACTGGGGCCGCGACCTGCCGGTGAACCGGGGCGCCTACAATTTCGACCGCATACGCATCGAGTTCTACCGCAACCGGCAGGCCGGCTTCGAGGCGTTCAAGAAGGGCGACGTGCTCTACCGCCAGGAATTCACCGCGCGCGTCTGGGCGACGGAGTACAATTTTCCGGCGCTGGCCGAGAAAAAGGTGGTGAAGCGCGACTTTCCGAGCGAGATGCGGCCGTCGATGCAGGCGATCGCCATCAACGTGCGGCGCGAGCGTTTCCAGGACGTGCGGGTGCGCCAGGCGATCGGCATGTGCTTCGATTTCGAATGGGCGAAACGCAATTTGTTCTACGACGCCTACGAGCGCTCGCAGTCAAACTTCGAGCGCTCCGACTACAAGGCGGAGGGGTTGCCCTCGCCGGAGGAGCTGGCGCTGCTGGAGCCGCTCAGGGCGCAACTGCCGGCGGATGCATTCGGCGAGGCGGTGCTGCAGCCGGTCGCCAACGGCTCGGGCCGCGACCGCAAGATGCTGGGCGCTGCCTCGAAACTGCTGGCGGAAGCAGGGTGGACGCGGCAGGGCGGCGCGCTGGTCAACGGCAAGGGCGAAAAGCTGTCGGTCGAGTTCCTTGACGACGACGACACCATCCTGCGCGTGTTCTCGCCCTGGGTGGAGAACATGAAGGCGATCGGCATCGACGCCTCGATGCGGGTGGTCGATGCCGCGCAGATGCAGGCGCGCCAGGGCGAGTTCGATTTCGACATCGTCATGATGGCGCTGTCGTGGGACGGCACGCCGACCGAGGACGGGCTGGCGACGGTGTTCCACTCGCGATCTGCGAAACTGCCCGGCTCGCGCAACCTGACCGGCACGGCCGACCCGGCGGTCGACGCGCTGATCGGCGCCGTCGGCCGCGCGACCGACCGGCAAACCCACATGATCGCCATGCGCGCGCTCGACCGGGTCTTGCGCGCGCGCCGCGACTGGATTCCATGCTGGTATTCGGCGAATCACCGCGCCGCGTTCTGGGACATGTTCGGCTTCAAGGAGCCGAAGCCGGACTACGGTTTCCCGGTCGAGGCGCTGTGGTGGTACGACAAGGACAAGGCGGCGGCGATTGGGAAGGGGTGACGTTTCAGGACGTGAGGTGATGAGGGTCGGTTGCGGGCCGAAGTTGTTCGGTCGCGCCCCTTCGCACCCCCCTCTGGCCTGCCGGCCATCTCTCCCTCAAGGGGGGAGATCGGCCGTCGCCGCCGGCTTCGCCAGCCGTCAACGTCGCGGCGCGGGATTCTGATCGATGGGCGCCTATATCCTCCGCCGCGTGCTGCTGATGATCCCGACGCTGCTCGGCATCATGGCGATCTCGTTCGCGGTCATCCAGTTCGCGCCGGGCGGGCCGGTGGAGCAGGTGATCGCCAAGCTGACCAACCAGGGCGGCGACTCCACCGACCGGCTGTCGGGCGGCGGCGGGGATCTGGCCGGGGGCAATACGTTCGACCCGGCGGTGGAGTCGTCGTCGAAATATCGCGGCGCGCAAGGGCTGCCGCCGGACTTCATCGAGAAGCTGGAAAAGCAGTTCGGTTTCGACAAGCCGCCGCTGGAACGCTTCGGCCTGATGCTGTGGAACTACATACGCTTCGATTTCGGCGAGAGCTATTTCCGCAAAATATCGGTGATCGACCTGATCCTGGAAAAAATGCCGGTGTCGATCTCGATCGGGCTGTGGATCACCTTGCTGTCCTACCTGATCTCGATTCCGCTCGGCATCCGCAAGGCGGTGCATGACGGCTCGGCCTTCGACATCTGGACGAGCGCGGTGGTGATCGTCGGCTACGCCATCCCCGGCTTCCTGTTCGCCATCCTGCTGATGGTGCTGTTCGCCGGCGGCTCGTTCTTCGACTGGTTCCCGCTGGCGCGGCTCACTTCGGACAATTTCGACCAGATGTCGTGGCCGGAAAAGATCGTTGACTATTTCTGGCACCTCACGCTGCCGCTGACGGCGATGGTGCTGTCGGCCTTCGCCACGACGACGCTGCTGACCAAGAACTCGTTCCTCGACGAAATCCGCAAACAGTATGTGGTGACGGCGCGCGCCAAGGGCCTGTCGGAACGGCAGGTGCTGTACGGCCATGTCTTCCGCAACGCCATGCTGATCGTGATCGCCGGCTTTCCCGGCGCGTTCATCTCGGCCTTCTTCACCGGCTCGCTGCTGATCGAGAACATCTTCTCGCTCGATGGGCTTGGACTGCTCGGCTACAAGTCGGTGCTCGACCGCGACTATCCCGTGGTGTTCGCCAATCTCTACATCTTCTCGCTGATCGGCCTGCTGATCAGCCTGCTGTCGGACCTGATCTACACCTGGATCGACCCGCGCATCGATTTCGAGCGGAGGGACGTCTGATGGCGGCGCAGGCGCTGGTCGAGGGCGGCGTGGACGGGACGGCGAAGCGGCCGCGGATGTCGCCGCTCAACCAGCGCCGCTGGCAGAACTTCAAGGCCAACCGCCGCGGCTACTGGTCGCTTTGGATTTTCCTCGTGCTGTTCGTGCTGTCGCTGGTGGCCGAACTGATCGCCAACGACCGGCCGATCCTTGCCTCCTACAAGGGCGAGCTGCTGTTTCCGGTGCTGATCGACTATCCGGAGGAAAAATTCGGCGGCTTCTACGCCGTCACCGACTACCGCGACCCGGTGATCAGCGACGAGATCGCGGCCAATGGCTGGCTGCTGTGGCCGCCGGTGCGGTATTCCTACAGCACCGTCAACAACGAGATCCCGGAAGCCGCGCCCGCCAAGCCGTCCTGGCTCTACAGCGAGGAGCAGCGCTGCTCGCGGTATCCGCAAGGCGCGGCCGACCCCAACTGCACGCTCGGCAACTGGAACTGGCTCGGCACCGACGACCAGGCGCGAGACGTGCTTGCCCGCGTCATCTACGGCTTCCGCATCTCGGTGCTGTTCGGCCTGATCCTGACGCTCGGCTCGGCCGTCGTCGGCGTGTCGACGGGCGCCATGCAAGGTTATTTCGGCGGCTGGACCGACCTTCTGTTCCAGCGCTTCATCGAGATATGGTCGGCGATCCCCGTGCTCTATCTGCTGATGATCGTGGCGGCGGTGCTGCCGCCCGGCTTCTTCATCCTGCTCGGGCTGATGCTGCTGTTCTCCTGGGTCGGCTTCGTCGGCGTGGTGCGGGCCGAGTTCCTGCGCGCCCGCAACTTCGAATATGTGAGCGCGGCGCGCGCACTCGGCGTGCCCAACGGCACGATCATGTTCCGCCACCTCCTGCCCAACGCGATGGTGGCGACGCTGACCTTCCTGCCGTTCATTCTCAACGGCTCGATCACCACGCTGACCTCGCTCGATTTCCTCGGCTTCGGCCTGCCGCCCGGCTCGGCGTCGCTCGGCGAGCTGCTGCGCCAGGGCCAGCGCAACCTGAACGCGCCATGGCTGGGCCTGTCCGGCTTCGTGGTGATCTCGCTGATGCTGTCGCTGCTGATCTTCATCGGCGAGGCGACCCGCGACGCCTTCGACCCGCGGAAGACGTTCAAGTGAGGCGCGCGGCATGGTATAATCGTGGCAGTTTTCTACCGTGGAGACTGCCATGGGCATGAACATCAAGAACGAAAGAGTCGAGCGGCTGGCCCGGCAACTCGCCGACGAAACCGGGAAAAGCATGACCGGGGCTATCGAGCAGGCGCTCGAGGCGGAGATCGCGCGGCTGCACCGGGAGCGCGACGTGGCAGAACGCAAGCGGCGAATTAGGGAGATCGTCGACAGTTTCGGTCCGGTCCCCGAGGGCATGACGAGCGATCATTCCGACCTCTACGACGAATGGGGATTGCCGAAGTGATCGTCGATGCCTCGGCGCTTCTCGCCATTCTCCTGGACGAACAGGAGGGTGAGCGAATGGAAGATATCCTGCTCGCATCGCCGCGCCCGTCTGCCATGTCGCCTGTCAATTTTCTAGAGGCGGCGGTTCGTGTGGACGGCATGAAGGAGGAGGCCAAGTCGCGGAAACTCGACGCGCTACTGGAGGCGCTGTCCGTCGAGATCGCCCTGATCACACCCGAACAGGCCCGCATCGCCCGCGAAGCTTACCGAGCGTTCGGCAAGGGCAATCATCCGGCCCGGCTCAATCTCGGCGACTGCTTCGCCTATGCGCTTTCCAAGGCACGCGGCGAGCCGCTGCTGTTCAAGGGCGACGATTTTCGCCTGACCGATGTCGAGGCTGCCCTTTGAACGAGCCCCTGCTCTCCGTCCGCGATCTGTCCGTCGCCTTTACCCAGGGCGGGCGCACGACGACCGCCGTCGACCACATCTCCTTCGACATCGCCAGGGGCGAGACGGTGGCGCTGGTCGGCGAATCCGGCTCCGGCAAGTCGGTGTCGGCGCTGTCGGTGCTGAAGCTTCTGCCCTACCCGCCGGCCAGTCACCCCTCCGGGCAGGTATTGTTCAAGGGCGACGACCTGCTCGGCAAGGGCGAGCAGGCGTTGCGCAAGGTGCGCGGCAACAAGATCACCATGATCTTTCAGGAGCCGATGACCTCGCTCAACCCGCTGCACACGATCGAGCGGCAGGTGGTGGAGGTGCTGTCGCTGCACCAGGGCATGGGCGAGCGGCAGGCGCGTGCCCGCACGCTGGAGCTGTTCAAGGAAGTCGGCATCCGCGAGCCGGAAAAACGCCTCGGCGCCTATCCGCACCAGCTTTCCGGCGGACAGCGGCAGCGCGTGATGATCGCCATGGCGCTCGCCAACGAGCCGGAGCTGCTGATCGCCGACGAGCCGACCACGGCGCTCGACGTCACGGTGCAGGCGCAGATCCTCGAACTGTTGGCGCGGCTGAAGCAGAAGAACGGCATGTCGATGCTGTTCATCACCCACGACCTCGGCATCGTGCGCAAGATCGCCGACCGCGTCTGCGTGATGACCAAGGGCAAGATCGTCGAAGCCGGGCCGACCGCCGAACTGTTCGCCAATCCCCGCCATGAATACACGCGCCACCTGCTCGCCGCCGAGCCGAAGGGACGGCCGCCAGCCGTCGATGCCGGTGCGGAGACAGTAATGGTCGGCGACGACGTAAAGGTGTGGTTTCCGATCAGGCAAGGCTTTTTCCGCCGCACAGTCGACCACGTGAAGGCGGTCGACGGCATCGACATAACCGTGCGCGCCGGCCAGACCGTCGGCGTGGTCGGCGAATCCGGTTCCGGCAAGACGACGCTGGGGCTGGCGCTGTGCCGGATGATTTCGTCGCAAGGCAGGATCCGCTTTCGCAACAGGTCGATCGACGCGCTGTCGTTTACGGAAATGCGGCCGCTGCGGCGCGAACTTCAAATCGTTTTCCAGGATCCCTACGGCTCGCTCAGCCCCCGCATGTCGGTGGCGGAGATCATCGCCGAAGGCCTAGGCATCCATGAGCCGAAGCTCAGCGCCGATGCGAAGGACGAACGCGTCGTCGACGTGCTGAAGGAGGTCGGGCTCGACCCGGAAACCCGCTTCCGCTACCCGCACGAATTTTCCGGCGGCCAGCGCCAGCGCATCGCCATCGCGCGCGCCATGGTGCTGAAGCCCCGCTTCGTCATGCTCGACGAACCGACCTCGGCGCTCGACATGAGCGTACAGGCGCAGGTGGTCGACCTGCTGCGTACGCTGCAGGCCAAGCACGACCTCGCCTACCTTTTCATCAGCCACGACCTCAAGGTGGTGCGGGCGCTGGCCAACGAGGTGATCGTCATGCGCAACGGCCGCATCGTCGAGCACGGTCCGTCCAGCCAGATCTTCGAGCACCCGCAGACCGAATACACGCGCGCGCTGATCTCGGCGGCGTTCCGCATCGAGACCGCGCCGGTGGGGGCCGTCAGCGAATAAGACTGCCCGCTTGCGCGAGATGGCCCCAGCGGACTATGCCAAAACACTTGAACGGCGCCCGCCGCCCTCCCGCAGCTCCCTCGGGACGACGTGGAAGCGCCGGCGTCGTGGAGGAAAAGCCATGGACAAGGGCAAGGTGCTGCTGTCGGTCACCGGGTTCAACCCGCGGCGCTGGCACGAATTGCTGTCGTCGGGTCGCGAGGTGGTGCTGGAGCCCGAGCGGCCGGCCGACCCGTCGATCACCTACGCGGTGGTGTGGAAGCAGCCCGCCAACCTGCTGGCCGGCCTGCCCCGGCTGAAGGCGATCTTCTCGATCGGCGCGGGCGTCGATCACATCCTTGCCGACCGCAGCGTGCCTGACGTGCCGATCGTGCGCGTCGTCGCCGAAAATCTGGCCCGGCATATGACGGAATACGTGGTCTGGCGGGTGCTCGACCACCATCGCTTCGGCCCGCTCTACCAGGCGCAGCAAAAGCGCAAGATCTGGCGCGAGCCGCCGCAGCGCACGGCAAGCGACATCGCGGTGGGCGTCATGGGGCTCGGTAATCTCGGCCAGGCGGCGGCGCGGGCGCTGTTGTCGCTGGGCTTTCGCGTCAATGGCTGGAGCCGGTCGGAGCGTAGCGTCGACGGCGTGACGACATTCGCCGGCGATGCGGGACTGCGGCCGTTCCTCAACGCCACCGACATCCTGGTCGTGCTGCTGCCGCTGACGGCGGCGACGGCGGGCATCGTCAATTACGGACTGCTCAAGGAATTGCGGCGGCGCAACGCCCTCGGTGGCGCTGTGCTGATCAATGCCGGCCGCGGCCGCCTGCAGAAGGACGACGACATCCTGCGGGCGCTGGAGGACGGCACGCTGAAGGAGGCGAGCCTCGACGTGTTCGAGGTGGAGCCGCTGCCCAAGACCAGCCCGCTGTGGAGCCATCCGAAGGTGTTCGTGACGCCGCACAGCGCGGCGACCTCCGACCCCGACCATCTGGTGGCGCCGATGCTGGCGCAGATGGATGCTCATGACCGCGGCGAGCCGTTGCGCGACCTGGTCGACAAGCGGGCGGGATACTAAAGCAATTCCAGCAAAAGTGTGCCGCGGTTTTGCGTCCGGAATTGCGAAAAAACAAGGAGATAGGGAGGTTCCGGTGATTCGAAGAACACCGGAAAAGCCCTAGCGAAACCGCAGCCGTCAGCAGCCGGTGGTGCAAGGAATGGTCGTGCTCATGCGCGGACGCAGGAAGTAGGTTTCGTCCATGTCGATGTTTCCGATCATGCCGCCCAGCCCAAGCGCCGACTTCTGGCCCTCCTTCCAGGCGATCATAGGCCGGTAGCACAGCTCGCTCTTCACCTGGATCAGGAAGCTGTTGGGGACGTTGAGCGCCGGCGGTACGTTCACGGTCCCGGGCGTCGCCGGACATGTGCCGTTGCGCGTCCGTGTCCACAGCACCCTGACCTGGGAGTTCGGCGCCGGAGTGATCTCGATCGCCCGGACGACCATGGCCGGCTTGGTGCGCTCGTAGGGCTGCATGATCGCGTCGCCGATCTGCATGATGGCGTCGAGTTCCGCCCCGGTGACCTTGTCCTGCTGGGTGACCAGGTCCGCCACGATGCTGGCGACCCGGCCGACCTTCTTGTTGGTTGCGATGCCCTGAGCAAGTTCCACCGTGACGAAGTACATCGCCAGCATCAAGGGCACGACGAAGGCGAACTCGACCGCGGCGACGCCGCGCCTGTCGCGCATCATTCCGGCGAACGCCGCGCAGGCGGCGGCGATCGACCCAGGCACACGTCCAAACATGGTCATGACAAAGCCTTTCCGGCACATGATTGGCTGCTGCATGGCGTCAATCGTTGAACGGTTCGTTCTGCCAGACGACTTCCGCGAAATGCAGCCCGTGGCGCGTCTTGGTGTTGGACAGCCTGGTGGAGATGATGTCGCTGACATAGTCGATCATCAGCGGCCATTTGTAGAAGACGCGCAGCACGTTCTTCGACATCGCCGGACCCAATTCGGCCTTGAAGCCGTCGGTCTTGAAGTCGCCGTCGGACTTGTACTGGATCTTGATCGCCGCGATCTCCGCGAAGGTGTTCTTCGTCTGGAGATCGACCCACAGGTTGTCGTTGCAGCTACCCGAAGCCAGGATGACGATCCGGTCGCAGATTTTCTGCTTCAGCTTGCCGTCGATGATGTCGGCCTGGCGGAGCTGACCGGTACGCATCTGCCGCGCGACGTCGTCGGCGGCGTTGGCAAGCAGCTGCTGGCCGCCGAACGAGATGCAGGTCTCGAGGATGGCGAAGAGCAGCGCCACGAATGGAACCGCCAGCGCCGCGAACTCGATCGCCGTCGCTCCGCCGGTGTCGCGGGAAAAGCGCCGTAGCAGCCCGCGGCGGCGAACGTTTTCAGAATTGGCGGATATGGTCATCATCTTGCCAGCCGGTCCAGGATTTCGCATGATGCTAGCGCAAACCTGTTGAAGGCCGGTTTTGCCTAACACTAAAATCCGGGCGGGCGCATTCACGGACGCGTAACCGTTGGCGTTCGGTGGCTTGCGCCCCTGACGATGCCAGCTACATCGCTGTTTCGCGCCTACTGACCGGAGGTCTCGGCCTCGGACGTGCGCTCGGCATCCGACTTGTAAGAACCTTCGCAGAACGGTGTGCACGACAGCGTCTGGATCTCGGCGCGCCTGTATACGCGCACGGAAGAGGCGGAGGATCGCGCCACGGTGACGAGCTCGTCCATGATCGGCGAACCGCTTTCGTCGAGAACGACCAGATTGGTGACGCCGAAACCCTTGCCGGTCAGCACGATCGTGGTGGCGTCCTGAACGGAGGCGTCGGCGATCGCCGGGTTGCCGACCACGATCGTATCGGCGGCACGGGCGAGCTTGACGATCTTGGCCTGGTTCATGATGACCTCGATGCCGGCCTCGGCATGCGCGGCGGTGGCACCCAGCAGGGCAACGAGTGCGCCCAGCATGGTCAGGGAGGTCTTCGATGCGGCCATTGCGGCTTCTCCAGCGGTACGGATGCTTGGCAGAAGATGAACGATATTGGTGAATCGAATGTTAAGTCGGTCGCGGCACCGTCACCGCGCGGCGGCCTCTCGCCACGCATTGCTTGCCGGTCGAAAAGCAATGCGGGCATTTTATTACAATTTTTCATTTAGCCGGTGATTAACCACCTGCCGGGTCTGCAGGTTTAAAGCTTTCGGTAAGGCTGTTTGTTAAGCCGACCGAAAGAGCTTCCGCATAGATTGCAACCATCCGATCAACCACAAGAAAAGTTGACGGAAGTGCTGTAACACGTGGAGTGAAGGATCTCTAACATGTCGAAGCTTTTCGCACGCTTTCTGAAGGACGAGTCCGGTGCAACCGCCATCGAGTATGGCCTGATCGCCGCCCTCATCGCTCTGGGCATCATCGTGGGTGCCGGCACCCTCGGCAACGCCCTGAACGAGAAGTTCGGCGACGTCGCCGCCGAGCTGGACTAAGTTTTCCGCCCTATGGTGGCCGGGAACTGGCTTTTGCGCCACGCATCCCGGCCAATCGGCAAAAAGGGTCGTTCCTGACGGGACGGCCCTTTTGTCTTCGGGCGACGGCGACGCCGTTAACCGACGCTTGATGCATTCGATCCAATCTTGTCCTCGACGCGAGGCGTGCCGCCATGCTTGAAGCTCTCATCTTCGTCGTTTTTCCGTTCTGCATGGCCTTCGCGGCCGTCTCCGACCTGCTGTCGATGAGCATAGCCAACCGTGTGGCGGTGGTGCTGGTGGTGACGTTTGCCGTCGTGGCGCCGCTGACCGGCATGGACTGGGCCACCTACGGATGGCATTTCGCCGCCGCCGCCATGGTGCTGGGCGTGACCTTCGGGCTGTTCGCGATGGGCGGCATCGGCGGCGGCGACGCAAAACTGCTGGCCGCGACGTCGCTCTACATGGGCATGGGCGTTCAGCTCATGCAGTACATGCTGGTTTCGGCCTTTGTCGGCGGCATTCTTACCCTGGCCGTCCTGAAATTCCGGCGCTCGCCGCTGTCCGTCTATGTCGGGCAGAACATGTTCCTGCGCAATCTGACCGAGATGCAGAGCGGCGTGCCGTACGGCGTGGCGCTCGGCATCGGCGGGCTGGTGACCTACCCGACGTCGCCGCTGATGTTGTGGGCACTGCAGCGGCTCGCCAACCAGTAACAAGCAAGAAGCATCCGTATTCCTGCCTTGGCGGCTTCGGCCGCCGTTTTTGTTACAGGCCCGCACCGGGCAATCGTTTCCGCGGGACCGATCGCTTTTGACAGCTCCCAAGCGGCTTTCGTCAGAAACTTAAAATTAAACATGATTGTTCGCATTGCGTTAACCGTAATTTGACGATTGCCGCTGCACTTTCCCCTTGGCTGATGGGAACGCCAGAAGTGCGGGGTTTGGACAGATGGCTGCATCGCGACTGATAATTCTGGGCGTGGCGGTTGCCGCGGCTGGCGGCGCGGGCTGGGTCGCCAAGAACATGTCGGCGGCACCACCGGAGATCGTTGTCGACCAGGGTCCGAGCCAGCCGTCGCTGCCGATGACGGAAGTGCTCGTCGTATCCGGCGACGTGCCGATGGGCGCCGGCGTCGGCGACGCGCTTTCCTGGCAGGACTGGCCGGCCGGCGGCGTCAACGAGCATTTCATCACCCGCGAGGCCGAGCCGAACGCGCTCGACGAGCTCAAGACGGCCATCGCCCGGGTGCCGATGTATGCCGGCGAGCCGCTGCGCCGCTCCAAGCTGGTGGGCGAGGGCCAGAGCCTGATGTCCTCCATCCTGCCGTCCGGCTACCGGGCGATCGCCACCCAGATTTCCGCCGACACCTCGGCCGGCGGCTTCATCCTGCCCAACGACTATGTCGACGTGATCATGACACGGCGCGCCGAGAACGGCTCGGCCACCGGCTTCATCACCGAGACCATCCTGAAGAACATCAAGGTGCTGGCGATCGACCAGACCATTCAGGAGGACGAGGAGGGCAAGAAGGTCAAGGTCGGCGAGACGGCGACGCTCGAGCTGACGCCGCAGCAGTCCGAGATCATCACCGTCGCGCAGCAGATGGCCGACCGCCTGACGCTGGCGCTGCGCTCGGTCGCCGACGCGCAGGAGAGACCGGACAGCGAGGCCGACTATCTCGTGTCCGGCGCCGGCAAGCGCGGCACCATCCGTCTCATCAAATCCGGCGAAGTCTCCGAAGTGGGAGCAAAGAAATGAGCCCGTATCCCGTTTCGGCAACCTTGAAGTCCTGCGGCCCCGCCTTGCGCAGGGCGACCTCGAGCGCAGCCGCCATTGCCGTGCTGCTCGCCTCGGTCGCGCCGCTCGCACCGACCGCCGCGCAGGCCGCCTCCGGCACGGTGCAGATCGGCCCCACGCAGCGTGAGCGCGAGCCGATCAAGCTCGGGCTGAACAAGTCGATCGTCATCGACCTGCCCTCCGACGCCTATGACATCCTGGTGGCCAACCCCGCCGTCGCAGACGCCGTGACCCGCACGGCGCGCCGCATCTATCTGTTCGGCAAGGCGGTGGGCCAGACCAACATCTTCGTCTTCGGCCCGAACGGCGAGCAGATCGCCAACCTCGACCTGCAGATCGAGCGCGATGTCGCCGGGCTGGAAGAGTACATCAAGCGCTTCATCCCGACCTCCGACATCAAGGTCGAGCTGCTGAACGACAACGTGGTGCTGACCGGCACCGTCGAGACCCCGCTCGACTCGAAGCGCGCCATGGACCTGGCGACCATCTTCGTCAGCGGCGGCGAGGCGACCACCGGCCAGTACTCGCAGACCGCCTCCGGCGGTTCCAGCGACAGCGGCGTCGCCATCGACAACCCCGACCAGCAACGCCGGACCAGCAGGATCGTCAACCTGCTGCAGATCGTCGGCGAGGACCAGGTCACGCTGAAGGTCACCGTCGCCGAGGTCAGCCGCAACGTGATGAAGCAGCTCGGCGTCAACCTCGTCGCCGGCGGCGACACCAACGGCATAAGCTGGGGCGCCATAGCCGAAAACTCCTTCGGCCTGGGCAAGCCGCTGTCGGCCACCGGCATCGGCTTCACCAGCTCGGCGCTCGATGCCTACGTCAACGCGATGGAGCAGGCCGGCGTGATGAAGACGCTGGCGGAGCCGACGCTGACGGCTGTGTCCGGCGAGAAAGCGACGTTCAAGGTGGGCGGCGAGTTCAACCTGGTCACCGAACGCAGCAATGCCCAGTCGGAAGACAACGAGACCGGCCAGACCACCTACACGGTCGAGAAGCTGGAATACGGCATCGGCCTGGAGTTTCAGCCGGTCGTGCTGTCGCCCGGACGCATCAGCCTGAAGATGCGGACATCGGTCTCGGAGCCGACCAATGAAGGATCGGTAGCATTCGAAGGCGGTCCTCCGCTGAAGGGCGGCCTGTTCGGCAACATCTTCGATCCGCGCGCGAACCTCATGGGCACGAACATGCTGTCCATCCGCAAGCGCATGGCCGACACGACGATCGAGCTGCCTTCCGGCGGCTCGATGATGATCGCCGGACTGGTTCGCGACGACGTCCGCCAGGCGATCCAGGGCGTACCGGGCCTCTCCAAGGTGCCGGTCCTGGGTGCGCTGTTCCGCAGCCGCGACTTCGTGCGCAACGAGACCGAGCTGGTCATCATCGTCACGCCCTACCTGTCGAAGCCGACGGCGCGTACCGCGCTGGCCAAGCCCGACGACAATTTCAACGCCGCGAGCGACGGTGCCGGCATGTTCCTCGGCCGCGTCAACCGCGTCTACGGGACCATGAAGACCGACCGACCCAATGGCCGCTACCACGGCATGGTCGGCTACATCTACAAGTGAGCGGGAAACGGGCCATGATCGACACAACCATCAAGACGAGACCGGGCAGCCACCGCCCTGGTGCCCTTGCCCGCGCCACCTGGACACCGCTGGCGCCCTTGACGGTGATCGTCACCGCCGCGGCCCTGCTTGGCGGCTGCGCCGCCCGCGACAGCGTGACGGTGGGCGCCGTGCCGGACGACTACCGCACCAATCATCCGATCGTCATCGCCGAGAAGGAGCAGGTGATCGACCTGCCGGTCGGCGCAAGTGACCGCGGCATGACCAAGACGCAGCGCGTGGCGCTCGGCGGCTTCCTCAGCGACTACGACCGCAGCGCCGCACCAGTGCTCAACATCCTGGTGCCGGTCGGTTCGCAGAATTCGGTCGCGGCATCGCAGGCGGGCAGCGATTTCGCCCACTACGCCAAGAAATTCGGCGTACCGGCGAGCCGGATCATGCTGTCGTCCTACCAGGCCGGGGCGGCCGACGTCTCGGCGCCGGTCAGGGTCAGCTACACGGCAATGTCCGCGCAGACCAACAAATGCGGCCGCTGGCCGGAAGACATCGCCGACACCAGCGACAACAAGCACTATGCGAATTTCGGCTGTTCCTACCAGAACAACCTCGCGGCCCAGGTCGCCAATCCGGCCGACCTGCTCGGTCCGCGCAAGATGACGGAACCCGATGCCGAGCGCCGCAGCACGGTCATCGACGACTATCGAAGAGGTCCGACCTGGAGCGATCCGCCGACGCGCGAAGTCGACATCGATTTCTAAGGCTGGCGAGCGGGCGAGGGCAACACGATGAGCAATCTGGCATACGATTCCGAGCTCGACCGGGGGCGCGCCGAGCGCGACGTCTCCGAGATGTACACGTTGCGCCCAGTGCCGCGCATTTCGATCCAGGCATTCTGCGAGACCGACGGTATCGCGGTGCCGATCGAGCGCGCCGGCGAGGACCGGCGCATGGCGAAGGCGCATCTGAAAATCCATATGGGCGGCATCGCAACCGCGGTGGACTTCTTCCAGAGCGCGCCGACGCCCAACCTGATCATCGTCGAGTCGCGTCACGAACCGCGCCAGCTGCTCGACGGGCTCGGACAACTCGCCGAATTCTGCGATCCGACCACCAAGGTGGTGGTGATCGGCCACTACAACGACGTGGCGCTCTACCGGGACCTGATCAAGGCCGGCGTGTCCGAATACATGGTGGCGCCGATCTCGCTAGCCGACATCGTCGGGGTGATTTCGACCATTTTTGTCGATCCGCAGGCCGACCCGATCGGCCGCGCCATCGCCTTCATCGGCGCCAAGGGCGGCGTGGGTTCCTCGACCATCGCCCACAACGTTGCCTGGGCGATGTCCAGCCTTTTCAATACGGAGGTGGTGGTTGCCGACCTCGACCTGGCTTTCGGCACCGCCAACATCAATTTCGACCAGGATCCGGCCCAGGGCATGGCGGAAGCCGTGTTTTCGCCTGAGCGCATCGACGAAGTCTATCTCGACCGTCTGCTCGCCCAGTGCGCGGAAAAATTGTCCCTGCTCGCCGCGCCGTCGACGCTCGACCGTGTCTACGACTTCGATGCCGAAGCGTTCTCGCACATCATCGAGACGGCACAGCGCAGCGCGCCGCTGCTCGTGCTCGACGTACCGCACGTATGGACCGGCTGGAGCAAGCAGACGCTGACGCAGGCCGACGAGGTGGTGATCACCGCGACGCCGGAGCTGGCCAACCTTCGCAACACCAAGAATCTCGTCGACATGCTGAAGAAGGCGCGGCCCAACGATGCGCCGCCCAAGCTGATCCTCAATCAGACCGGCGTGCCTAAGCGTGCCGAAATCTCGGTCGCCGACTTCGCCGAGCCACTCGGCATCGACCCCATCAGCGTCATCCCGTTCGATCCGCTGCTGTTCGGCAACGCCGCCAACAACGGCCGAATGCTGGGCGAGATGGATGCCAAGAACCCGGCGGTGCTGTCGATCAACGAGATCGCCCATGTGCTGACCGGCCGCAGCGAAATCAAGGCGAAACCCAAGCCAGGGATCTCCAGCATCCTCGGCAGGCTCAAGCTGAAACCGGCGGCAAAGAAGTGACCCTTACCACGGGCGAGCGGTAGACGATCATGTTTGGCAGACGTGGCAATGACGACGGGTCGCGTTCCAGGCCCGAATTCCGACCTCCGGCTTCAGCGCCGGCAGGCGATACCGCGACGTTGCCGCCGCGGCAACCCGAGCGGCCGGCACCGGCAGCCCCTCCGCCTCCGGCGGCACCGCGCCGTGCGGAGCCCGAGGCGCGCAAGCCGCAACAGCGCGAGAAAAGCGAGAGCTACTACGACACCAAGTCGCAGGTCTTTTCGGCGCTGATCGATACGATCGACCTGTCGCAGCTGGCCAAGCTCGACGCGGAAAGCGCACGCGAGGAAATTCGCGACATCGTCAACGACATCATCGCGATCAAGAACTTCGCGATGTCGATCGCCGAGCAGGAAGAACTGCTCGAAGACATCTGCAACGACGTGCTCGGCTTCGGTCCGCTCGAACCGCTGCTGGCGCGCGACGACATCGCCGACATCATGGTGAACGGCTCCAAGCAGGTCTACATCGAGGTGAACGGCAAGGTCGAGCAGACCGGCATCCGCTTTCGCGACAACCAGCAACTGCTCAACATCTGCCAGCGCATCGTCAGCCAGGTCGGCCGCCGCGTCGACGAATCGAGCCCGATCTGCGACGCCCGCCTGCCCGACGGTTCGCGCGTCAACGTCATCGCGCCGCCGCTGTCGATCGACGGCACCGCGCTCACCATCCGCAAGTTCAAGAAGGACAAGCTGACGCTCGACCAGCTGGTCAAGTTCGGCGCCATCTCGCCGCAAGGCGCCGAGGTGCTGAAGATCCTGAGCCGCGTACGCTGCAACGTCGTCATCTCCGGCGGTACCGGCTCCGGCAAGACCACCTTGCTGAACTGCCTGACCAACTACATCGATCGCGACGAGCGCGTCATCACCTGCGAGGACTCCGCGGAACTGCAGCTGCAGCAGCCGCATGTGGTGCGTCTCGAAACCCGCCCGCCCAACCTCGAGGGCGAAGGCGAGATCACCATGCGCGACCTGGTCAAGAACTGCCTGCGCATGCGGCCTGAACGCATCATCGTCGGCGAAGTGCGCGGACCGGAGGTCTTCGACCTGCTGCAGGCGATGAACACCGGCCATGACGGCTCGATGGGCACGATTCACTCCAACAGCCCGCGCGAATGCCTCAACCGCATGGAGTCGATGATCGCCATGGGCGGCTACTCGCTGCCGCAGCGGACCGTGCGCGAGATCATCGTCGGCTCGGTCGACGTGATCATCCAGGCCGCGCGCCTGCGCGACGGCTCCCGCCGCATCACCCACATCACCGAGGTGATCGGCATGGAAGGCGACGTCGTCATTACCCAGGACCTCGTCCTCTACAACATCAAGGGCGAGGACACTTCGGGCAAGTTGCTCGGAGAGCACGTCTCGACCGGCGTGGGCCGCCCGCATTTCTGGGACAGGGCACGTTACTACGGCGAGGAGCAGCGGCTGGCCGCCGCGCTCGAGGCGATGGAAAAGCGGGCAGACTGAAGGGGCCGTCATGTTCGGCATGGATACGACGCTACTGGCTTTCATCGTGCTGGCCGGCCTCAGTGCCGGCGCCGTCGCCTATGCGCTGCTGTTCAACCGGATGGCCGACGAGCAGAAGGCCGACCGCCGCCTCGAAACGGTGAAGCGCGCCGAGACCGATCGCTCCGTCGTCAAGGCGGCGCGCGATCGGGCGGCGGATGCCGCGAAGCGGCGCAAGTCGGTGCAGGATTCGCTGAAGGATCTGGAGACCAAGCAGAAGCTGCGCAACGACAACGTGCGGCGGCCGCCGCTCCGCATCCAGCTCAAGCAGGCAGGGCTGCCGATCACGCTCGAGCGTTTCTATATCTACTCCATCCTTTGCGGCGTGGTGCTGACGGCCTGCGCCTTCGTGCTGCGGGCGCATCTGCTGGTACTGCCGGGCGTTCTGCTGGTCGGCACGCTGGGGTTGCCGCGCTGGTTCGTGTCGTTCCGCCGGTCGCGGCGGGTGAAGGCGTTCCTCAACGAATTCCCGAACGCGCTCGACGTGATCGTGCGCGCCGTCAAATCCGGCCTGCCGCTCAACGACGGCATCCGCCTGATCGCCAACGAGTCGCAGGAGCCCGTAAGAAGCGAGTTCCGCCGCATCGTCGAGGCGCAGCAGCTCGGCATGTCCACCGCCGACGCCGTCCTGCGCATGCCGGAGACGATGCCTTGCCCGGAGGCGAATTTCTTCGGCATCGTCATCCAGATCCAGAGCCAGGCCGGCGGCAATCTGTCGGAAGCCCTCGGCAACCTGTCGCGGGTTCTGCGCGACCGCAAGAAGATGAAAGCCAAGGTGCAGGCGCTGTCGATGGAGGCCAAGGCCTCCGCCGCGATCATCGGCGCGCTGCCGTTCATCGTCGCGTTCCTGGTCTATCTGTCCAGCCCCAACTACATCATGCCGCTGTTCACCACGTCGACAGGCCACATCATCCTCGGCGTCTCCGGCCTATGGATGTCGATGGGCATTTTCGTGATGCGGCAGATGATCAATTTCGAGGTCTGACGTGACTGAGCAAACCGCCAGGCTCCTTACCGATCCCTCATTCCTGCTGGCGATGCTGGTGGGCATCGCGGTGTTCGCGACCCTGTTCACGGTGATGCCGGCGCTCAGCCGCGATCCGCTGAAGACACGCATGAAAAGCGTCGCGCTGGAGCGCGACGAACTGCGTGCCAAGCAGCGCGCCCGCCTGGCGGCCGAGGCCGAGCGCCGCCGCAAGGGACTGCGCGAGGAGCAGTCGGTCGGCATGCGCAATTTCGTCGACAGGCTCGACCTGCGGCGTGCGCTGGCCGACGAGGCGACCCTGAACAAGCTGAAGGTGGCCGGCTTCCGCGGCCAGAACCCGCTGACACGCTTCCTGTTCTTCCGCTTCGTGCTGCCTTTCGTTTTCTTCGGCGCCGCGCTCGTCTATCTGTTCGTGCTGGGCGGGCTGCCGGAACAGCCGGCCTTCGTGAAGCTGTTCGTGGCCGTCGTCGTGGCCTATGCGGGCTTCTATGCACCGGTGCTCTACGTCAGCAACCGGGCGACGAAACGCAAGCAGTCGATCCAGCGGGCCTGGCCCGACGCGCTCGACCTGATGCTGATCTGCGTGGAATCCGGCATGTCGGTCGAAGCGGCGATGCGCCGGGTCGCCGACGAAATCGGCACGCAGTCGGTTGAACTGGCCGAAGAGCTGATCCTGACCAATGCCGAGCTTTCCTACCTGCAGGAGCGGCGGCAGGCCTTCGAGAACCTTGCGAATCGCACCGGGCTGGAATCGGTCAAGTCGGTGGCGCAGGCGCTGGTGCAGGCCGAACGCTACGGCACGCCGGTGGCGCACGCGCTGCGCGTGCTCGCCAACGAAAGCCGCGACATGCGCATGAACGAGGCGGAAAAGAAGGCTGCGGCGCTGCCGCCGAAGCTGACGGTGCCGATGATCCTGTTCTTCCTGCCGGTGCTTTTCGCGATCATCCTCGGCCCGGCCGGCATCACCGTCAGCGAGCGCGGCATATTCGGCGACAAGGGCTCGTCCTCCTCCAGCGAATAAGCGCCTCCGGTCTCTTCGCCTCCACGGCTACCGCGCGGCGCGCGGTTCGCGTAGAGGGTAGGGCATGTGGTTCTCCTGGGTCCATATGCTGGCAGGCCTCGCCATCGCGATCAACGCGCTGTCGGCGGTCAGCGTCATCGTGCGGCTGGCGAGGCTGCAGAAGCCGCGCGCCGAGCGGCGGGTCGTGACCAGCGTCATCCTGCCGATCACCGGGACGGTTCCGGAGCTTGAAACCGTGGTGGCGCTGCTGGGCGCGCAGACGCTGCCGCCGCGCCGGCTGATCGTCGCCGTCGAATCGAGCGCCGATCCTGCCTATCGACGCGCCCACGAGGTCATGCGACAGGCGCCTTTTCCGTTGGAAGTGGCGGTTGCCGGAGAGGCGACGCATCAGGCGCAGAAATGCCGCAACCAGCAGCATGCGCTGGCCCGCATCGACGACATGGACGAAGCGATCGTGCTGATGGACGGCGACATCCGTCCGCAGCGCTGGTGGCTGAGCGCGCTGGTGACGCCGATGGCCGACGACACCGCCGACATCGTCACCGGGCACCGCTGGCAGCAGGTAGCGCAGAACCGGCTCGGCGCGCATCTGGTGACGGCGATCGACCGCGGCGTGACCTTGCTGCCACGCACCGGCTCCGGGCTGACCTCCGTGGTGTGGGGCGGAAGCATGGCGCTGTCGCCGCAGGGCGCCGACCACATGAACCTGATCGGAACGCTCGACCGCACCTTGTCCGACGACCTGTCGATCGCCGAACAGGCGGCGGCGTCCGACCTGCGGGTTCTGACGCGCGGCGCGCTGCTGGTGCCGTCTCCCGCTGCGCTCGGCCTCGCCGCCGCGTGGCGCTTCGGCGTCCGCCAGTATCGGATCGGCCATATCTACCGGCCGTGGCTGTGGCGGCTGGCGCTGCTCGCCGTCAATCTGCGGCTGGCGGCCTGGGTCGTGGTGCTGTTCCTGGCGGCGACCGGCGACACGTTCGCGATCATGGCCGCCTTCGCGCTGGCCGGGTTTGCCGTGCTCAAGCAATACCTTGTCGGCGAAGTGGCGCGGCGGCTCGACATGCCGGACCCGGCGCCGGTACGGCGCGTGCAGCTGCTGCTGGGCCTGGCGCAAGTGCTGGTCGACCTGTTCCATGCCAGCGTCGTCATCGCCGCGGCCTCGACGCGGCGGATCACCTGGGGGCACGTGGTCTACGAGATAAGCGGCCCGTATTCGATCGCGGTCAAGGAGCGCCTGCCATTTCCCGCCTCCTGAACCTGTTGTCGTGGTCGCTCGGGCGTGTGCCGCTGGCCGGCCGTTTCGCCGGCCGGCTGCTGGCCGACCCGATGCGCTACACCGCCGGCAAGCCGCTGGAACGCTGGCTGCTGGTGTTCCCGCTGCCCGGCCGCAAGCTGGCGCTGGCAAACGACCCGAAGGTGGTCGAGACGGTCATGCTCGACCGCGCCGGGCAGTTCCCGAAAAGCGCGGCCGTGCTCGACCTGCTGCAGCCGCTGATCGGCGGCGGCGTGTTCGCCCAGCCGGGCGGAACCGCCGTCAAGGAAACGCGGCGCATCTATGCCCGCTCGCTGGCGACGCTGCCGGACGAGCACGTGCGCGCGGTGACCGAGCGGCTTACCGCCGAGTACGTCGACCGCTGGCTCTCCAGTCCGGGCGGCAAGCTACCGGCCGCCGAGGAGTTCTCGCGGCTGACGGTCGACGTGGTTTCCGAATGTACGCTTGGCAACCGCTTCGACGCGGCCGAATCGATCCGTTTCACCCGGCTGTTTTTTGCCTTCCACCAGAAGGCGGCGCCACTGGTTCTGATGCTTGCCGGGCGAGACGCCGCGACGCGCGGGCGCCTGGTACGCGAGATGGGCCTGCACGGCATTGGTGCGGAGATGCGGACGCTGATGCGCGAGCGTTTCGTTCGCCCGCTGACGAACGGGCAGCAGCCATTGTCCAGTGCGCCGTTCGCGCAGGCGCTTGCGGATGCCGGCCGCTTCGTACCGGGTGCGGCGGGCGAGGAGGCGCTGCTCGACGAGATCGCGGTGATGCTGCTTGCCGGCCACGAGACCACGGCCTCGACGCTGGCCTGGCTCAGCTTCGAGCTGGCGGGACGTGGCGCCTTGCAGGACGAAGTCGCGGCGCGGCTGGCCGGCCAGCGCTCTGGCGGCGGCGGTCTGGGCGACGCGTCGTCCGACGCCATTGCAGATGCGCTGGGCAAGGAAGCGTTGCGACTCTATCCGCCGATCGGCTTCTTCCTGCGCGAGAGCGAGCAGGACGTCGCCTTTCGCGACCGGCCCGTGCCGGCCGGCAGTTTCGTGGTCGTGGCGCCGTGGACCCTGCATCGCCACCGCAAGCTGTGGTCCAGGCCGGATGCGTTCTCGCCGGAACGCTGGCTGGATGCTGAGGCGGCGCCGCCCCGCACAAGCTACATGCCGTTCGGCCTGGGCGCGCGCAGTTGCCCCGGCGCCCGCTTCGCGGCGATCGAGATGGCCGCCATCCTGCGTGGACTTCTGCCGCGCGCTCGGTTATCGCTGCGGCCGGGATCCCGGCCAAAACCGCTCGGCAATCTGACCTCGCGGCCCGACCGGGAAATCGTTCTGGGGATATCCGCGCGGCGGAACTGACCCCACCGGCGCGAAGACGAGGGGCGAATGATGGCCGCGAGCATGCCGAACCAGGCTCCGGCCGGAAGCGTCCTGCCGCCGTGCCCGATCACCGGAAAGCCGGCATTGCGGCGCATCCACGGCGTTTCGGCAAGGGTCGTCGAGGACATCTGGCGGTATGGCCAGAACGTCGACGTCAAGCATCTGTTCAAGGGCGTCGACCGCGTCACCCTTTACGAATCGCCGACGGGCCTGGTGTTCTTCGAACCGCGCATCGTCGGCGACGGGGCGTTCTACCAGAACTATTACGACGAATGGGACGTGCACGAGCGGCTCAACGATGTCGCCGACACCCGCGTCGACTACAAGCATGCTGCCTCGCACATTCCCGCGGGTGCCAGTGTGATCGACGTGGGGTGCGGACCTGGGGTATTTCGTCGGCACCTGCCGCATGCGCACTACACCGGGCTCGACCCCTATGCCGGCCCCGACGCCGATGCGGTCGTGATCCGCGAGACGCTGGATTCCTACGCAGAAAAACACGCCGGCCAATACGATGTCGCGACCGCCTTCCACGTGATCGAGCACGTGCCGGATCCACGCCGCCATGCCGAACTGATGGTACAGCTTCTGCGGCCGGGCGGCCTGCTGATCCTGGCTGCTCCATTGCATCCCTCGCCGCTGACCGAAATTCCCAACCTGCCGATCAACATTCCGCCCCATCACGTGACATGGTGGAATCCGGGTGCCTACCGGGCGCTTGCCGCGGAACTGGGGCTCGAAGTGGTGCGCGCCGACACCTTGCCGCCGTCGCCGCATCAGGGGCTGATCTTCTGGCTGCACAGGATGCTGCTGCGGCGCACCGATCGCGGCGCCCGCGAGCGCTATATCGGCCATCGCTGGTCGTGGCACGTGGCGCTCGCGCTCGCCTACCCGCTGGCGAAACTCGCCCACCGCATCAAGACGCTTCCCGGCGGGGCGCGTCCGGTCGACGCCTTTCTGGTGGCACGCAAGCCGCAATAGGCGGCGCTCGCCGCGCCTCGGAATGTAAACTCGCGATAACCTCTTTGGGCAATTGCCCGGTTTTTCGGCCGACACGCCTTGACAAGCAAAAGCCGGGCCAGTTTCATCCCGGCCGGCCGGAGGGTTTCCCGGCGGGTAAGGAGTCGGACGACCGCGCATGGCATTGTCGGCCAAACTGCAGCTCAGGCAGTCGCAATCGCTGGTGATGACGCCGCAGCTGATGCAGTCGATCAAGCTGCTTCAGCTCACCCATGTCGAACTCGAACGGTTCGTCGACGAGGAAATCGAGCGTAACCCCCTGCTCGAACGTGTCGAGCCGCAGGACGACGCGGCGACCGACCTGCAGAAAGCCCGGGGGGATGCCGCGGATGACTGGTACGAGGCGGATGTGCCGCCGACCGCGACCGCGATCGCCGAAAACCTCGATACCACGCTGGAGAACGTCTTTCCGGACGACCCCGGCGGCCCTAAGCAGCCGCTCGGTCCCGATCTGGCCGCGCAATGGAAATCGGCAGGCGGGTCGGCCTCGGGCGGTGACGCCGAAGGTTTCGACCTCGAAGAGGTGGCGGCGGCGCGCCCGACGCTCGCCGACCATGTTTCCGAGCAGATCGCCTTCACCTTTACCGACGCCGCACACCGCTTGATCGCGCGGGAGCTGGCGGACGGGCTGGACGAGGCGGGCTATTTTCGCGGTGACGTCGTCGAGATCGCCGGACGCCTTGGTACCGACGAGGGCGACGTCGAGAAGGTGCTGGCCGGCTGCCTTTCGTTCGATCCGCCCGGCCTGTTCGCGCGAGACCTCGCCGAATGCCTCGCCCTGCAACTGGGGCGCGTCGACCGTCTCGATCCGGCGATGCGTGCGCTGGTGGCCAATCTGGAACTGCTGGCGCGCCGCGACTTCCAGACGCTGAAGCGGCTTTGCGGTGTCGACGAGGAGGACCTGCTCGACATGCTGGCCGAGATCAGGGCGCTCGACCCCCGGCCCGGGCTGGCCTTCACCAGCGGGACGGCCGACACCATCGTCGCCGACGTCGAGGTGCGCGCCGCCGGCGACGGCAGCTGGACGGTCGAGCTCAACGCCGACACGCTGCCGCGCGTGCTGGTCGACCAGATCTATTTCACCCAGGTGTCCCGCTTGGCGCGCAGCGACGGCGAGCGCAACTTCCTGTCCGAGTGCCTGCAGAACGCCAACTGGCTGACCCGCAGCCTGGACCAGCGCGCCAAGACCATTCTCAAGGTGGCGACCGAGATCGTGCGCCAGCAGGACGCCTTCCTGATAAGCGGCATCCGTCACCTGCGCCCGCTCAACCTGCGTAACGTCGCCGACGCGATCGGCATGCACGAATCGACGGTTAGCCGGGTCACCAGCAACAAGTACATGCTGACGCCGCGCGGGGTGTTCGAGCTGCGTTATTTCTTCACCGCCTCGATCGCCGCCGCGGGAGGCGGCGAGGCGCATTCTGCCGAAGCGGTACGCGACCGCATCCGCCAGATGATCGAGGAGGAGAAGCCGGCTGACGTGCTTTCCGACGACGCCATCGTCGACATCCTCAAGGCCGACGGCATCGATATCGCCCGTCGCACCGTCGCCAAGTATAGGGAGAGCATGAACATTCCCTCGTCGGTGCAGCGCCGGCGCGAAAAGCGCGCGATCACTATCGCCGGCCGCTGATAAGCTGGACATCCACAGTGCGTGGCCTACCTTCCCCAAGGGCTGCCGGCCTTTCATTGACAAGGCCTGCCGAACTCACTAGAAGCCCGCGCCCATAGGCCGGGCGTGCCGAACGGCGTGCGCGGGAAGACGGCGAAGAATGAACACAAAAAGGTCAGCGAGGGCCGCCGTCGCAAACGCGCTGTCATGCTTGTGCGCTTCTGCAACGGGTATACACTCCCTCGAGTTGGAAGTCTGGACAGGAAGGCCGACGATCTCATGAGCCTACGCATTACAGGGAAGCACATGGACATCGGCGATGCGTTCCGGAGCCGCATCGAGGAACGCATCGGCGAGACGATCGACAAATATTTCGACGGGGGGTTTGCCGGTCATGTCACCGTCGCCAAATCCGGGTCGCGGTTTACCGCCGACTGCATGATTCATCTCGACAGCGGGGCCGCCCTGCAGGCGACCAGCGACGCGCAGGATCCGATCGTGGCCTTCGACGGCGCGGCCGAGCGCCTCGAGAAGCGGCTACGCCGCTACAAAAGGCGGCTGAAGTCGCGCAGCTTCGCCGCCAACGGCAATGCAACGGACGTCGCCTACACGGTGATGGCGGGTTTCGATGATGACGACGAGGAAGAGTTGCCGGACGATTATTCCCCGGCCATCGTCGCCGAATCGACCATGACGCTGGTGACCATGTCGGTGGCTTCGGCGGTCGTCGAGCTCGACACCAAGGAGAGCCCGGTGTTCGTTTTCCGCAATGCCGGCAACGACCACGTCAACATCGTCTATCGCCGACCGGACGGCAATATCGGCTGGATCGATCCTTCGACCACCAAGGCGGTTCAGGGTTAGCCGGCCGCAGGCGGCCGCGCGCACTTGGCCCCGGTCCGGTAGAAGAGGATTTTGGCATGGATCTCAGCGATCTCGTTCAGGCGCAGGCGATCCTGCCGGCCCTGAAGGCGAATTCCAAGAAACAGCTGCTGCAACTGCTGGCCGAACGCGCTGCTGCCGTGACCGGTATTCCGGAGCGCGAGATTTTCGACACCATCCTGCAGCGCGAACGGCTCGGCTCGACCGGCGTCGGCAACGGCATCGCTATACCGCACGGCAAGCTGGCGGGAGTGAAGAAGATCACCGGCGTCTTCGCCCGGTTGGAACAGCCGGTAGATTTCGAGGCGCTCGACGACCAGCCGGTCGATCTCGTCTTCTTGCTGCTGGCCCCGGAAGGCGCTGGCGCCGACCACCTCAAGGCGCTGTCGCGCATCGCCCGCGTGCTGCGCGATGCCGACGTGGTGGCCAAGGTGCGCGGCACGCGCGATGCCGCGGCAATCCACGCCTTGCTCGCCTCGGCACCTGCCTCGCACGCCGCGTAGGCCAAAATCACCAATTGCTCTGGAGAGTAGGGCGGCAGAAAGCCGCCCTTTCGACGTTCAGAAGTCAGTGCAGCGCCACCGGAACGAGGTCGTTCTCAAGCGCACCGGCAAGCGCGCGGTCACGTGCGTCGGACAGCAGGATCGGCCGGCCATCGGCGGCAAACAGCGCCCACAGCTTCAGCCCCGGCTGCATATCGGGAAGGCCGGGGAATTTGCCCTTCAACTCCTCGGTGCCCATTTCGCGCAGGTAGGCAACGGTGCCTTCGCCGAGATGGGCGAGATCGGTCTCGCTCAGGACCGGTCTGTTGTCTACATTCGTCATTTCAGCCTCCTGTCCGCGGGGCGTCCACATGACCAACCCGCTTGAGAGCTTTCGGTTCCGGCGGATCTGGTGATCAGTCTTTCACCGAAATGTTTATTTTCCGTACCAGCCGCTCGGGCTGCGGACGGTCGAGATCGATCGATAGAAGCCCGTTCTGCAGGTCCGCCGCCAGCACCCGCATGCCGTCGGCCAGCACGAAAGTGCGCTGGAACTGGCGCGCGGCGATGCCGCGGTGGATGTAGTCGCGTTCGGTGTCGTCACGCTGCCGGCCGCGCACCACCAGCTGGTTTTCCTCGGTGGTCACCTCCAGGTCGTCGTCGCAGAAGCCGGCGACGGCTAAAGTTATGCGCAGCCGCTCGGGCGCTCCGTCCGCGGCGGCAATCCGCTCGATGTTGTAGGGCGGGTAGCTGTCGCCGGACTTGGCGAGACGTTCGATCGTCTTTTCCATCGCATCGAACCCGAGCAGCAGCGGGCTCGAGAATGGCGGCATCCGGCTCATGTTACAGCGTCCTCATCGAGCGACATGCTGGGGAAAAATCCAAGTGGCATTTCTCCCGCTGTTGTGGATATGGTTCGCCGCGCGGGCGACTTCAAGCCTTCAGAAAAACACCACCCAAGGGATCGAAATGCCCGACAAGAAAAAGATAATCATCGACACCGATCCGGGCCAGGATGACGCGGTTGCGATCCTTCTGGCGCTGGCCAGCCCCGAACTCGACGTGCTGGGGCTGACGGCCGTCGCCGGCAACGTGCCGCTGCACCTCACCGAGAAGAACGCGCGCAAGATATGCGAGCTGGCGGGCCGCCCGGACGTGAAGGTGTTTGCCGGCGCCGTCCACCCGCTGATCCGCCGCCTGGTGACCGCCGAGCACGTGCATGGCCGCACAGGCCTCAACGGGCCGGATTTGCCGGAGCCGACCATGGCGCTGCAGGACGGCCACGCCGTCGACTTCATCATCGAAACGCTCATGCGCGAGGCACCGGAGACGGTGACGCTCTGCCCGCTCGGCCCGCTCACCAACATCGCGCTGGCAATGGCGCGCGAGCCGAAAATCGTGCCGCGCATCCGCGAGATCGTATTTATGGGCGGCGGCTTCTTCGAGGGCGGCAACGTTACCCAGACCGCCGAATTCAATATCTATGTCGATCCGCACGCGGCCGAGATGGTTCTGAAGAGCGGCGTGCCGATCGTGATGATGCCGCTCGACGTAACACACAAGGCGCTGACCACTGCGAAACGCGTCGCCGCGTTCCGGGACCTCGGCACGCGGGTGGGCGTCGCCATCGCAGAGATGCTGGAATTCTTCGAGCGCTTCGACGAGGAGAAGTACGGCACCGACGGCGGCCCGCTGCACGACCCCTGCGTCATCGCCTATCTGCTGAAGCCGGATCTGTTCAAGGGCCGCTTCATCAATGTCGCGGTGGAAACCGCCTCGGAACTCACCATGGGCATGACGGTCGCCGACTGGTGGGGGGTGACGTCGGCCGAGAAGAACGCCACCTTCATGCGCGACATCGACCATGACGGTTTCTTCGCGCTGCTGACGGAGCGGATCGCGCGGCTGCCGTAAAGGGGGCGCGTCAGGGTCGGTCGCCGCCGGCCGCCGGTCCGCGGCGGGTTTCGTAGACGGATATGCCGGCCGCCAGATCCTCAAGCGCCGCGCCTACCGACTTGAACAGCGTGATCTCGTCGTTGCTCCGACGCCCCGACTTTTCTCCGCGCGCCAGTTCGTGCAGGTCGGCGATGATATCGCCCGGCGTGAGCACGCCCGACTGCAGCGGCTGCACGATGTCGCCGGCCTCCTTGCTGGCGCCGGCGCGGGTGTCGACATAGACGCGGGCGCGGCGGATGGCCGCGTCGTCCGCCTCGCGCATGGTGGGGGTGAAACCGCCGACGAGATCGACATGCGTGCCCGGTCTCAATCGCCCGCCCTTGACGAGCGGCTCCGTCGAGATGGTTGCACATGAAACGATGTCGGCCCAGCCGAGGTCCGCATCGAGGTCGTCGCTAACGTCGGCGTCCAGCCCGTGCGTACGAAGCGACGCCGCGGCCTTTTCGGCGTTGGCCGTGGTGCGGTTCCAGATGCGGATTTTTTCGATCGGCCTGACCGCCGCGTGGGCGCGGGCCAGGAACGGGCCGAGCGCGCCGGCGCCTGCCACCAGCAGCTTGCTGGCGTCGGCGCGGGCCAGATAGCCGGCGGCGAGCGCCGAGGCGGAGGCGGTTCGCCACAATGTCAGCCGCGGTCCGTCGATCAGCGCCCGCGGCTCGCCGGTCTTGCCGTCGAGCAGCAGGTAGAGGCCCATCACCGCCGGTTTGGCGACCGCGTTGTTGTCCGGCGATACGGTGACGACCTTGACGCCGACATAACCGCCGTCCGACGTGCCGGCGGCGCCGAAATCCGTCCAGGCCGGCATCAGCAGCAGGGTCGAGGCGGCGCCGTCGGGGCGCTCGATCGTGTGATGGTGTCGCACGGGCTGGACGGCGCCGGCGCGAAAGGCGCCGCGCAATGTCTCGACGAGCCCGGCAAAGGTCAGCGAGCGGTCGACGTCGTCGGCCGAGATCGTCAGCATTTTCGATTCTGTCCGGACGCTCACGCGCTCGGCTTCGGCAGGGCAGCGGCAACGCCCGCCGCGCTGCGGGCGGTGCGCTGGGCGGCGTCGCGCGCTGCCTGCGCCTCCAGCCCGCGCTGCCGGGCCAGCTTGCGGTAGCGCCCTTGCTTGAACCAGGTGGCGAGGCTGCCGATCACCAGGCCAACGACAAGCGCGGCGAACAGCAGGAAAAACAGCGGCAGCTGGATGGTGAGCGCCGGGTTGCCGGGGTTGAACGGATCGAAGGTGAAGGCCGCCGGCGCGCGGTTGGCCACCGCCAGCGCGATCAGGATCACCGCCAGCGGCAGGAGCACGACGATAAGGACCAGGCGATTGACCATGTTTGTTCCGTCTGTCCGCAGACCGTTATTTGTCGTTCAGTCGTTCGCGCAGTTCCTTGCCCGTCTTGAAGAACGGCACCCATTTCTCCTCGACCTCCACCGTCTCCCCGGTGCGCGGATTGCGACCGGTGCGCGCCGGCCGGTTCTTGACGGAGAAGGCGCCGAAACCGCGCAACTCGACACGGTTGCCCTCGGCAAGCGTCTCGGTGATCTCGTCAAAGATGGCGCTGACGATGTTCTCGACGTCGCGAAGGAAGAGGTGCGGGTTGCGGGCGGCGATGATCTGCACGAGTTCGGATTTTATCATGAGCGCTGTCCCCTTCAAACTCACTATACTATAAGAGTATGCGAATGATTTTATTTGTCTTTTCTGTATGGGGCGGAACCCGCTCAAGGGTGCCAGACTGATACGAGACCGTCAAGGAACAAGCGGTCCGCGCCGGTCTCGCGCAGGATGTCGGCGCCCGCGCCGGGTAGGCCGACAGCCCGCCCCACGGCTTGCGCGAGCGAGCTGCCGAGCAGCAGGCTCATGCCGGATTCGCTCTTTTTCCATTCGACCACGTCGAGGCCGGTGGCCACGCCCTTGCTGGACAGCCAGGCGATCGCCTCACGTTCGCCGCCGAGCCCGTCGACCAGCTTCTTCTGCAGCGCCTGCCGGCCGGTGAACACCGAGCCGTCCGCGAGCGCCAGCGCCTCCGGTCGCGTCAGCGCACGGCGGTCCTCGACGATGCCGACGAACCATTCGTAGCTGTCCATGATCATGGCGCGGATCATCGCGCGCTCCGGTTCGGTGGTCGGATTGAACGGCGACGGCTCCGCCTTCAGCGGCGACGATTTCACCTCCTCCAGCTTGACGCCGAGCTTGTCCATGAGGCCGGTGAGGTCGGGATACTGGACGAGTACGCCGATCGACCCGACGATGGACGATTGCCGGGCAACGATGTGGTCGCTGGCGCTGGCGATCATGTAGCCGGCCGAGGCGGCAAGCGTGCCGACCTGCGCGACGACAGGTTTCTCGGCGGCGATGGCCCGCACCGCTTCGTAGATGGCCTCGCCACCGGCGGTGGTGCCGCCAGGCGAATCGATCGACAGGATCACGCCTTTAACCGCCGGCGACTTGCGGATGTCGTCCAGGCGCTCGAGCAGATTCTCGTCCTCGAGGATGGTGCCTTCGATCCTGACCTTGGCGATGTGGTCGACAGACCTGCCGCCGAGATCGCCGCCGACGAATGAGGCGATGGCGACGACGGCGAGGCCGGCAAGGACGAGCGCGGCGACGCGCCAGAAGGTCAGCTTTCGCCGCATCCGGCGGCGGTCGATCAGGTCGTCGGCGGTCGTGGCCATGGCTTTCCCCAGACAGCGGAAAGCGCCGTATCTAGCGCATGCGGCCGGCTGCGGCTACCGCCCGTGCGGAAGCCCGGTCCGGCAGGCCCGGACATTCCGCATTATCTCCTTGTTTTGGCGCATGATCTTTACCCGGAAAGTCTTATGGCAACATGCGCGGTGTCAGGCGCCGTAGCCGACGATGCCCTTGACCTCGAGGAAGTCGTGAATGGCCCAGTCGGCATATTCGCGGCCGTTGCCCGACTGCTTGTAGCCGCCGAACGGTGCGAACGTGTCCCATTCCGGATAGTTGATGGACACTTGGCCGGAGCGGATACGGGCAGCGACGTTGCGGGCATGCTCGATGTTTTCCGACTGGACGTAGGCGCCGAGGCCGTAGACGGTGTCGTTGGCGATCTTGATCGCCTCCTCTTCGTCCTCGTAGGAGATTACCGACAGCACCGGTCCGAAAATCTCCTCGCGCTCGATGCTCATGCCCGGGCGGACGTGACCGAACACCGTCGGCCTGATGTAATAGCCGCGGTTGAGATGCTCCGGCCGGCCGGGGCCGCCGGTGACGAGCGTGGCGCCTTCCTGGATGCCGCTCTCGATCAGCCGCTGGATCTTGTCGAACTGGATCTGGCTGACCACCGGACCGAGCTGGGTGTCCTCGGAACGCGGATCACCGACCTTGAAGGATTCGGCCGCCTTCTTGGCGACCTCGAGCGCCTCGTCGTGGCGCGAGGCCGGCACCAGCATGCGGGTGGGCGCGTCGCAGGACTGGCCGGAATTGCCGAAGCAGCCCTGGACGCCCTTGCGCACGGCGCGGGCGAAATTGGCGTCGGGCAGGATGATGTTGGGCGACTTGCCGCCGAGCTCCTGGGCCACGCGCTTCACCGTCTCGGCCGCGGTCTTGGCGACGATGATGCCGGCGCGCGTCGAGCCGGTGAACGACACCATGTCGACGTCCGGATGGCCGGCCATGATCTGCCCGACGTCCGGGCCGGTGCCGTTGACGAGGTTGAACACGCCCTTCGGCGTGCCTGCGGCCTCCATCGCCTCGGCAAAGACGATTCCGCTGATCGGCGCGATCTCGGAGGGTTTCAGCACCACCGTGCAGCCCGCGGCGATGGCCGGCGCCACCTTGCAGACGATCTGGTTGAGTGGCCAGTTCCACGGGGTGATCAACGCGCAGACGCCGATAGGCTCCTTGACCACCATGGTGGAGCCGCGTTTTTCGGAAAACTCGTAGTCTTCCAATGCCTTGATGGTGGCTTCCATGTGGGCGCGGCCGGCCCAGGCCTGCGCCTCGCGGGCCCAGGTGATCGGCGCGCCCATCTCGTGGCTGACCGCCTGCGCGATCTCCTCGTAGCGGTCGTTATAGGCATCGAGGATGCGGTTGAGCAAAGCGAGGCGCTCGGCCTTGCTGGTCTGCGAAAAGGCCGGAAACGCCGCCTTGGCGGCGGCGACGGCACGGTCGACGTCGGCTTTCGTGCCGACCGAGATCTTGGTGTAGGCCTCCTCGGTGGAGGGATCGATCACGTCCAGTGTCGCAGGCACCATCGGGTCTACCCACTGGCCGTCGATGAAGAATTTGAGGTGGTGGCTCATGGCGTCGCTCCGGAGGTGTTCTGGTGTCAGGCGGCAGGATCGGACAACGCGGCGCTTAACGCAAGCTGGCGGAAGCGACCTGAGTGGCCGGGAAACCGACGTTTTTTGTCGGCCATCCAAGCCGGGCGCACCGGCGTCAGGTCCGGAATGTCGTTCGGTGTCAGGCGGCTGGCGGAAAAGCCTGGCCGAGCGGGACCCGAGGACCTGACGAAAGGCCAGCAGGACCTGCCCGAACCTGCCTCGCGCAGCGTGGGGTGTGGCCCAATAGCCGGTCGAACTGTGCCGGACCTGACGGAGACCGAGCCGTATCGAGAAAACCGCCGACACAGCGGCGGCGTCGATCTATCGTCAGCTCCTCCGGGTCAAATCACCACGAAATCGGCGTTGGTGATGGCCGGGGCGCCGGTGAGCGTGGCGAAATGGATCTTCGTGCCGGAACCGCTGCCGTCGGCGTCGTAATAGAGCTTGCCGTCGGTGTTATTGTAGAGCACGTAGTCGTTGCCGTCGACCGCGGTGCCGGTGCTGTTCGAGCGGAACAATGCAGAGTTCAACACACCGGTG